>JGI24003J15210_10000407_pt1 | contig 18438 bp, 17 predicted proteins | sample LinPmetageLP28_FD_15210 | JGI IMG/M metagenome (IMG submission 15210)
ATTAAAAATCACGTTTAACGCGGAAGGCGGCACCATGGCCGCAAACTCATTGGGAATTGTGGGCGAAGCAGGTCCAGAACTCATAGGCACAGATAGAATTGCCCAAGTATTGAGTAATCCAGACACAAGAAAAATAATAGAAGAAATTGGAGCCATGGCGGCATATGCGGCAGATCCTTTTGTTAAGGAAACAAGGTCTTATCACGATGCAATATCTGTAGCGTGGGTTAATTCGCTTGATATGTCAGATGAAATGCTGAGCAAACTGGGAGGCATGGATATTTCAACTATAACAGCGGCATACGAAGCCATGAACAAAGCAGGCGCAGGATCCAGAAAAGGAGCCAAGAGTACAGATTTGAGAGATCAAAAAGTAAATCTGGAGGACGAAATAGGAGACATACATTTTGGTGAGGAAAGTACAGATACACAGGACCAGTATGGTAACTATCTGGCGCAAAATAACGAAACCCTTACAAAAATTGAAAAGTTATTGAAAAATATATTACCAAAAGCACTGTCAGGCAATGGCTATTTTTAACACTTGCAATAAAGGAAAAAGATACATATAATAAAGTCATGAGTTGGAAAAAATATTTTAATTTGGTTACACCCGATGGTTCACTGTCCCCAGTGTCCGGATCAAACACAGCNTCAAACCCAATGAGTGCTGTGGGCAAAAGAAACTACACATCCTATCTGCCAGAAGTTTACACAGGNCATTCCAACAGAATGGAACGCTACTTCCAGTATGATCAAATGGATCAAGATTCAGAAGTTAATGCCGCACTGGACATCATTGCAGAATTTTGCACACAGAGAAACAAAAAATCTGAAACTCCTTTTGACATTCACTTCCATGATTCTCCAACAGAATCAGAAGCAATGATTTTGAAAGATGCTCTGCAACAGTTTACAGCATTGAATGATTTCAACAGAAGAATTTTTAGACTGTTTCGTAACACATTAAAGTATGGAGACTCCTTTTTTATTAGAGATCCAGAAACACAAGAATTAATTCACATACACGCAAGTAAATGTGACAAGATCATTGTGAACGAATCCAAAGGCAAAACGCCTGAACAGTATGTGTTCAGAGATTTGAATCTGAATTTAGAATCACTGTCGGGCACACAGGTCACTGCCAATGTGACATACTCATCACCAGGCTCGTCAGCAATATCTGATCAAGGATATGGCTCCAACAAAGGCGGCAACTACTCAGGACCAGGATCATATGGATCAGGTTCAGCAGGAAGATTTGAAACCACAGTGAATCAATCTGCTGTGGATGCCAATCATGTTGCACATATTTCACTGTCAGAAGGATTGGACACCAACTTTCCGTTTGGCACATCCATATTAGAAACTGTTTTTAAAACTTTCAAACAAAAAGAATTACTAGAAGACGCAATCATCATTTACAGAGTACACAGAGCACCTGAAAGAAGAGTGTTCTACATTGATGTGGGCAACATGCCATCACACATGGCGATGGGATTTGTTGAAAGAGTCAAAAATGAAATTCACCAAAGACGTATTCCTTCCATATCAGGTGGATCCAATTCAATTGATGCTTCTTACAATCCACTGTCCATAAACGAAGACTATTTCTTCCCTACCACAGCAGAAGGCAGAGGTTCAAAAGTTGAAACATTGCCAGGTGGTACAAATCTAGGAGAGATTGATGATTTAAGATACTTCACAAACAAACTGTACAGAGCATTGAGGATTCCTTCTTCATATTTGCCAACTGGTCCAGATGATGGAGCAAATCCACAGTATTCAGATGGCAGAGTGGGCACTGCGTACATCCAAGAATTAAGATTCAACAAGTACTGTGAAAGATTGCAGGACATTGTGGTACCACCAATCAACGTAGAGTTCAAACTGTTCCTGAAAAACAGAGGCATCAACATTGATACTTCACTGTTTGACATTAAATTTACAACTCCACAGAATTTTGCCGCATACAGACAGATAGAACTAGACAATCAACGTGTACAAGCATTTTCACAGATAGAACAAACTCCATATCTGAGCAAAAGATTTGCTCTCAAGCGTTTCTTGGGTCTGTCTGAAGAAGAAATTGCACAGAATCAAATTATGTGGTCAGAAGAAAAAGGCGAATCCAGAGACGAAGCACTTAAAGGACAAGATCTGCGTAATGTCGGTGTATCAGCAGGCGGCATAGCAGGAGACATTTCAGGAGAAATCGAGCCAACACTCGATGAACCAACAGGAGACGACACAGACACAGCCGATGATATTGTTGATTCTGGTGATGAAGGTGGCGAAGAAGCGTAAATAACAATATGCAACTGTTTGAATTTTTTAATGCTATTGATGATGACAGATATAACTCTTTCAAAGATCAAACTCGCTATGAGATGGATGAAGACACAAGAAAATCCAGACTTACTTTGGAGATGATCAACAACTTAAGAATGCACATGCAGGCAAGACGCAAAGAAAAACAGTCTGCACTTGAACTATATCAAAAAATGTATGGCGGATCAATTGCTGATGCAGCCGAACCAACTCTTTAATAACTATTTTCTGTAGATGAGTAGAAGAATACACTTCCGAATTGCGGCTTACAAAGCATATTTGGCTGGCAAGACTAAATTTAATGCCTTGAACAAACAAGATGTGTCTGTGGATGCTTATTTGGACAATGCCATGAAAGCAAAAGCCAAAGAGAATCTAGAAACGCTGTCGGCACAGGCCAACAAAGTAGCAGAAAAAAAAGTACTAAATCCTATACTGAAGGAGCCTCTGCCTCCCAAAGACACAGCATATAGACCCAAAGGCGAACCCTGTTTTATCATTGCAAACGGTGAATCACGCAAAAATTTCGATCTAAACAAACTGAAAGGCAACGGATATATCATAGGCATGAATGTTTTGCCTATTGTAGAAGATTTTTGGCCAGATGCCTTGGTAGCAGTGGATATTCCCACAGTGAAATACATTGCAGAACGTGATGTGCCCAACAAATTAGAGATGTGGACCTATCCACGTGGTGGCATCAAAGACACACGCATCAAAAGAATTGAGCGTGATTGGGGATGGTCATCAGGACCAACCTCCTGCAGAATAGCATTAGACTACAAAAAGTTTCAAACACTGTACATTTTGGGCATGGATTTCTTCGGAGTAACACCAGATGGCAAAATTGCGGATGACAAAGGTCGTAGACTTAATAACATGTACAAAGGCATGGACAGATATCGCAAACCCAACTCAAGTTTCACCTATTACGGCAATTGGCTGAATCAAATGATCACTAACACCACCAAGAATCCTGGTGTAAACTTCTATCATGTGGTATTAGATGGGCAAAATTCACCCACCAAACTAGCCAAAATACCCAATTGGATTGACATAACCTATGATCAATTCGAAGAACACCTAGCCAAAATGGCCAAAAAGACCCCTTAAAAGGTTGAACCTTTTTCCTTTTGTTAAATATTCACTACAAAGGAGACGATTATCATGTCAAAATTTGAGAAATTACTAGATCTTCTAGTAAACGAAAACAAAGACGAAGCAGAAAAAGTCTTTCACGAGATTGTTGTTGAGAAATCAAGACAGATCTATGAAGGCATTCTTGCTGAAGAAGAGGCAGAAACTACTGAAGAATCATCTGACAAAGTTGAAGGTGATGAAGTTGACGAAGCCGCACACGATGACAAAATGAAAAAAGACAAAAAGTCTAAAGAAAAGATGAAAGAAGCAGACGATTCAGAAGATGATGACGAAGAAACAACAGAATCAGAAGAGCCTGCAGAAGCAACTGACGAAACTATCGAAGAAATCGGTGGTGATCAGACTGATGATCTTTTAAGCGACATTGAAGCAGAAGGCGATGGCATGGACATGGACGATGAAGATGGCATGGATCATGACGGTGACTTTGATGACGATGGCGACCAAGATGGCGAAACAGAAAAAGCATTTGAACCATTAGAAAAAGAACTTGATGCCCTTAAAGCAGAGTTTGCAAAAATGATGGACGCTGATGATGACCAGCCAGAAGAGCCAAAAGACGAAGCAGTTGACGAGCCAGTGGCTTTTGAATCAGCAGACAAAATTGTCAAAGAGTATGCAGAAATGGTAAAAAGTGGCCATGGTGCAGAAAAAATGGGCAACGAAACTACTGCTGACAACAAAAAAGGTCCAGTGGCTTCAAAAAATAGACCAATTAACAATGCTAAAGCCACTGATTTTTCAGCAGGCGGTGACCAAAGTGGCGGCGTAGGTAAAGCACTTACAGGCGACACAGCAAAAGCGATGGGTGATACCTTTGCTAATGCCGGCGGTCAAAAGAATGTTAAAGGCACAAAAGCACCTGCGGCAATGACAACAGACACTAATAAGTCTGCGTCACCTGTTGCATCTAAGTAAGGAAACATAGGATATGCAAGTACTAAGTGAACATCTTACATTTGATCAAGCACAAGTAGTGGTTGAATCAAATAACGAAGGTAAGGACTTATACATGAAAGGTATTTGTATTCAAGGCAATGTCAAGAACGCAAACCAAAGAGTGTATCCAACTTTCGAGATCAACAGAGCAGTGCAAAAAATATCCGACACAATCGCTGGGGGCCAAAGTGTCCTCGGCGAAGTTGACCATCCTGAAGATTTAAAAATAAATCTTGACAGAGTGTCACACATGTTAACAAGCATGTACATGGAAGGCAACAACGGATATGGCAAATTAAAAATATTACCTACACCGATGGGTAAGCTTGTAGAAACAATGCTACAATCAGGCGTAAAACTAGGCGTATCAAGCAGAGGCTCAGGAAACGTAGACGAAGGAAGCGGTAATGTGTCAGAATTTGACATTATTACTGTGGATGTTGTTGCACAACCGTCGGCTCCAAATGCATACCCAACACCAATATATGAAGGCCTACTCAATATGAGAGGCGGTCATCAACTATTGGGCGTTGCAAAAGCAGTGAAGCACGATGTGAAGGCGCAAAAGCATCTAAAAGAAGGAGTGGTCCAATTAATAAGGGACCTAAAACTAAAATAAGGAGACAAACATGCTAGACGTAATCAAACAACTCCTTGACAAAGACCTGGTAAACCAAGAAACTCGCGTATCTATTGAAGAAGCGTGGGAATCCAAGTTATCAGAAGTCAAAGAAACAGCCAAGGCTGAGGTCAGAGAAGAGTTTGCAAAACGATACGAACATGATAAGTCTGTTATGGTAGAAGCAATGGACCGCATGGTAAACGAAGCACTTTCGAAAGAGATTGCTGAGTTTGTTGAAGACAGAAAACAACTTGCGGCACAAAGAGTAATGTACAAAAGAGGCGTTAAACCACACATGGAAATGCTTCAGAAGTTCATTACCAAGCAACTTGCCAACGAGATGACAGAGTTACACAAAGATAGAAATGGAGCGGCAGAACAAATTAAGACACTTGAAGCATTTGTAACAAAAACACTTGCAAAAGAACTTAACGAATTTGAAAGCGACAAGAAATCTGTAGTGGAAACTCGTGTGAAACTGGTCAAAGAAGCAAAAGAAAAATTTGCTGAGATTAGAAACGCATTCATCAAGAAGGCAAGCAAAATTGTTGAGACAGTCGTTAGTGAAAATATCACTAAAGAGATGACTCAGTTCAAAGAGGACATTAAAGTTGCTCGTGAAAACAATTTTGGAAGAAAGATATTCGAAGCATACACTTCAGAATATTTGACTTCATACCTACACGAGACTTCAGAAATTCGTAAGTTACAAGGCAAACTTGACGAAGCAGAGAGCAAAATACATAAGAATGAGAAACTTCTTGAGTCTGAAAAGATTGCAAAATCTAAAATTGAAAACAGACACAGAAGAGACAAAGTTCTTAATGAAATGCTATCACCTCTATCAGGCGACAAAAAAGATGTAATGTCAAATCTGTTAGAAACAGTACAGACAGACAACTTGAAAACTGCTTTCAACAAGTATCTTCCACACGTAATGAAAGATGCCAAGAAGGCTTCGATTATATCAGAATCAAGATCAGAAACAACAGGCGATAAAAAGGCAAAACCACAGGCAACAAACACAGACGCGGAGATCATCGATGTCCGTAAATTAGCAGGTATTAATTAAGGAGAAATGAAAAAATGACATCCCAATTGCTAGAACACAAATGGCAAGAGACCAAACAAGCACTTATGGAAGGTGTAACTGGTACTAAGGCCAAATCATTGGATGTGGTCCTTGAAAACACACGCAAATACCTGTCAGAGGCTGCTACAAGCGGAGCCACACAAAGTGGTAACGTTGCTACTCTGAACAGAGTTATTTTGCCTGTGATAAGAAGGGTCATGCCTACAGTGATCGCTAACGAACTTATTGGTGTACAACCAATGACAGGTCCCGTTGGTCAGATTCACACACTGAGAGTAAGATATGCAGACACAACAGTCAACGGTGCAACAAACATCGCGGCTGGTGACGAAGCATTATCACCTTTCAAGATCGCCGCAAGTTACTCAGGTAACGATAGCGATCCTGCAAAGGGATCAGCAACAGCAACACTAGAAGGAGCTGCAGGTAAGAAATTAAACGTGCAAATCTTAAAGCAAGTTGTTGAAGCAAAATCAAGAAAACTATCAGCAAGATGGACTTTTGAAGCGGCTCAAGACGCTCAAGCACAACAAGGAATCGACATTGAAGCAGAAATTATGGCGGCATTAGCCCAAGAAATTACTGCTGAGATCGACCAAGAAATCTTAACATCATTAAGATCATTGGCAGGTTCTGCGGCTGGTGCTTTTGATCAGTCTGCTGTTTCAGGTACAGCAACATTTGTTGGTGACGAGCATGCCGCTCTTGCGGTTCTTATCAACCAACAAGCAAACTTAATCGCACAAAGAACAAGAAGAGGTGCGGGTAACTATGCAGTTGTTTCATCAGAAGCATTAACAATACTACAGTCAGCAACAACATCAGCATTTGCACGTTCAACTGAGGGCGTATTTGAAGCACCAACAAACACTAAGTTTGTAGGAACTTTAAACAACTCAATGAGAGTGTATGTTGACGGTTATGCGGCTACAGGTACAGACGTATTAGTAGGATACAAAGGTTCATCAGAAGCAGATGCTCCAGCATTCTATTGTCCGTACATACCGTTAATGTCATCAGGTGTGGTACTTGATCCATCTACATTCGAGCCAGTAGTAAGTTTCTTAACAAGATATGGTTATGTTGAGTTATCAAACACAGCATCATCTCTTGGTAATGCGGCAGACTACCTTGCAAGAATTAGTATTTCAAACGTATCATTCAAGTAAGAGACTAAACAATTTGAGAGGGGGGATTTTATTCCCCCTTTTTTTATGACTGGCCAATAGACCATAAATACTTCACATGGCAGAGATAATCCAAGGACAAGAGAAAGTTGTACTAAGAGCAGTATCTCCAGACAACAACACAACCACTGGCGATATGCTGGAAGTGTTTGCTACCGATGGTGGCGAAACTGGTGTTAGAGTTTCTGGAAATTTAACAGTCACTGGTACAACCACATTCACAGTCAACACCACAGCACTTACAGTTTCAGATCCATTTATTGAACTGATCAGAAACAACTCAGGCACAGACTTAGATGGTGGTATCTATATACAAAGAGGTGGTGCAGGAAACAATGCTGTCATCTATTGGGACGAAGGCGATGATGTGTTCAAAGTTGCTACAACAACTAATGATGCAAACACTTCTCCATTAACAAATTCAACACTACATCAACTGAGAGTGGGCGAACCATCTGCTGGTTCTGATGCCGCAACCAAGACCTACGTGGACGCAGAAGTATCCGCATCCACATCCATGAAAATATCAGGTGATGACTCAAACACATTTGTTTTAGATCTTGTGAATGGTCAACTTGAAGTGCATGGTCAAAACGGCATAAGCACAGCCACTGACTCCGCAGGTGTTTTAACAATCACACTGGCAGACTCAATAACAGTTAACAATATTTCATCACCAGACTCTGCAAGAGTAACCATAGACGAAGGACTGGATGTTCAAGGCGAAATGAAAGCAGAATCAGTCACAACATCTGTGATCAACACCACTGACTCAGCACAGTTGAACATACAGGCAGCCACAGTATCCATTGACGGTCAACAGGTGATCGATGTTGGCGGTGGTGACACTCCACCAATTCAATCTAACGGTACTGCTCCTGATCACTTTTTTATTAATGTTGACGGAGCACTGCAAAGAATTCCAACTGGTTCTATACCGCTGTCCAGATTCAATAACGATGCTGGATTTGCCTCTGCTACTGGTTCAGGATTCGTAAACTCAACCTTGGCCTCTTATCCGGCCAGCGTGAACGACTCAACACCAGCAGATTACTCCGAATCTTCTCTTGGTAGTGAGCCTGACGGTTTGGGCACAGGGCCTTCATCTGTGGATGCATTAGGCGGAAAACTTGGTGCAGTTTATGACTGTCAAGAACCAAACGGTTCTGCTACTGCGTCAGACTTCGGAACCGGAGAAGCACACGTGGGCGCCTAATATAATAAATACGTGTAGCATGAAATTTCGAGACTTTAAAATTATTATTGACGGTACATTGGACAACAATGAAGATGCCGAAACAATCAAATCTATGTTTGGCAACAAAGCCAAAGTAGAAGAGCCAGAGACTAACAATGATGAACCAACAGACGGTTCAGATCCTGAAAAAAGCAATATGGCTTTTCCACTACAACAAGAACTTGAAATGAAAAAAGCCGAACAAGGCAAAACATCAGACACCATTGACGACATCACAGACGACGAAGACATAGAAGCAGAACAAGACAGCATTCCTTTACCAACTTTACTAAAACCAGTTGATGTACAAGGACAAGAAATACAAAAGAAATCCACAGCACAACCACAGGAGTAACACATGGCTTTTAGGAAAATAAAAGGCTCCTTCAAAAACGAAGACATATCCACACATGTAATTGAAGACACGTATCTAGCACATGATACAGTCACAGGACAATTGAGAATAGGCGACGGAGTTACTCCAGGTGGTTCTCTTGTTTCAACAGGCGGTGGCGGTGGCGGTACCACTCTATTTGTAGCAGACGATTCTGCCACTGTGGAAATTGCAAGTGGAGGATCGTTGTACATCCAAGGTGGCGATGGCATAGAAACATCAGCAAATTCAGATGGCACTATTACAGTATCTTCAACAGCAAGTGCAGGCGCCGACCTTGGCGACTTACAGATTGTTGGGTCAAAACTTTCTGTACAAGACAGTAGCACAGTTGGTATTGGAATAGAAAATATTAGAATAGCAGGTGCAAGTTTTACTATAGATGATTCCACAGACACAGGATTCGAATTTGATGGACACTTGGTACCAGCACAAGACGGTGTGTATGATTTGGGNAAAGCNGGCAAAAGATGGAAGACTGCATTTTTATCTGCAGAAACTATTAATCTAGGAGGCGCTACAATTTCATCAGACGGCAGTGGTTCTATATCAATTGCGGCCACTGGAGCAACACTTCCAGCAGGTTCTAAAGTGGGTGCTAATGGAATACAATTGACTGGAGCAACTACTGGCACAGCGGCAAGACCTGTACAGACTGTGGGGTTATTTGCCAGCGACGGAAGTTCGGTGCTCACAGACGCACAAATTTTATCAACCACGGCTACGTTGAACCTGGAATTCAATGGTACAGTTGATACAGTGCCAGTGTACACAGAAGCAGGACAATCATTCACCTTCACAAACGGTACATCATTGCAATCCCAGGACACAGTGACACTGTTTCAATTTTAACTTACCATAAATATCGTACATGGCAGATAAAACCCCGGTAAGAGTCGTATTCAATAGTGACAATGTTGCAACAGGTTTAGGTGAATTCCAATCCACTGAAACTGTTGGTTTATCTCATGGTGGTACTGGCACATCACTGTCAATAGGCACAACCGGACAGGTATTACGAGTCAATGCCGCAGGCACTGGATTAGAGTTTGCAGATCAAGGCGATGTTGATGTAATTGCATCTTCAGACTCGACAGGAGTTCAAGTACAAGACGATCTTAATGTGTCAGGCACTGTCAGTGCCAACAATATAGATGTAAATGTTTTAAGTTCGAATGATTCAACTGCAATACAAATCAACGACAACATTAACATAGCAGGAACACTGTTTGCCAGCGGTACAATCAGTACAAATGATGCCGCCACATTCGGAGGCAATGTCACTGCAACTGGGTCATTTATAATTGGTTCGGCTGATTTAAATGAAACAGACTTAGAAAAATTAGATGGTATAACAAACGGCACAGCGGCGGCAAACAAGGCATTGGTTGCTGATGCTAATATTGATGTAGGAACAATAAGGAACTTAACAGCCACAGGCACTGTCAACGCAGATGTGTTAGACGTGCAAACAATTCAATCAAGTGACTCAACAGCAATACAGATTGCTGACGCTGTGAATATTTCAGGCGCACTAAACACAGAAACATCTTTAGAAATTAATAATTCAACTGTCATTACATCTATAGTAGATGAAGATGGAATGGACAGTGATTCAAACACAGCACTGGCCACACAACAGTCAATCAAAGCATACGTTGATAATGAGTTGTCTGCTTTTAGCACTATTTTAAATGTTGTTGGTGACGATTCAACTGACATGGAAATTCTACTTGGTACAGATAGGTTATTCTTTCAGGGCGGCACTAACATTTCTACATCTACTGACAGTGGAGCACAATTAACAATTTCAGTTGATGACTCTCCAACATTCAGTGGTACTGTTACAGCTGGAGCATTTACAATAGGGTCAGCGGCAATCAATGAAGCAGAACTCGAAACCATTGACGGAGTAACCGCAGGTACGGTTGCGGCGAACAAAGCACTTGTGGTAGATGGATCAAAAGATATTGGCACACTTGGCACAATTACAGCGGCCACTGGTGACTTCCAGACTATAAAAGTTAATGATATATCTTCGGATGATTCATCTGCTGTACAGATTAATGCCATTGATGTGGAAATATTAAAATCATCAAGTTCAACAGGTATACAAGTTTTGGATACACTCAATGTATCCGGAAAAATTACATCAGCCACCACGCCGGTATCAGGTGATGATGTAACCACAGTGAGTTTTGTGGAAGAGAATTTTGCCAAAGCAGGCTTTGTGGGATCAACAGTTACCCAATTTCCGTTTTCAGATGACTCTACAGCCACAGATTTTCAAGGCAACGACGATGCAGTAGGTGATACAGCGGCCTCTGATGCATTTGGAGTTGCTTTAACAATAGCGTTTGACTGCATGGAGCCCATTGGTACAATAGTAGCCAATGATTTCGGTGCAAGTGAGAACTTCGTAGGAGCGTAATAAATAAAAGCATGCCAACAACAGTACAATTTAGAAGAGGTACAACAGCACAGAATCTTGCATTCACAGGTTCTGCGGGAGAAATCACTGTAGACACTACAGAAGACAGACTGCTTGTACATGATGGAACCCTTGCAGGTGGTTCACGTCAAGCCAAAGCGTCAGAAACAGTATTCAAAGTCATTGCAGATGACTCAGTAGGATTAGAACTACAGGGCGGTACAGACTTCTTGCATATTTCAGGCGGAAACGGAATTACAACCTCAACAGCATCCACTGGTGTTCTTACTATTGCACTTGATGGTACAATTACAACAGTGAATACACTATCATCATCAGATTCCACAGAGGTGGTTATTGATGATGGATTTAGAGTTACAGGTGCATCCACTTTACCAACTATTGCCACTAACGTGATTAGTGGAAGTGATTCGTCAGCAATCTCAGTAACTAGCAGTTTAATTATTGAAGGTGTCATCTCAGGTGGTGCTTCAACACAACTAGTAATTCAAGATGGTGTAAATGTAAATGGCGATCTTGTAATAACAAACGGAGAAATTAGTTCTTCAGATTCATCAGCATTGAATATCAGGGACGCAGTTAATGTTACTGGTGCGTTGAATGCAGAAACATCATTAGAAATTAACAATTCGGTTATTGCAGATGCAATACTAGACGAAGACGATTTGTCTACAGATTCTAACACAGCACTTGCCACACAACAATCAATTAAAGCATATACTGATGCACAAGATGCCTCACAGTCTTTAACAATTGTGTGTGATGATTCAACTGGTAACTCACTTATTTTTACACCAGGTACTCCTGCTTTTGCACAATTTGAAGGTGGTAATTCAATTACAACTTCATCACTGTCAACAGGTAACATTAAATTTGAATTAGATACAGATATATTTGCAAACTCAGTTGCATCATTAGACTCATCAGAAGTTGAGATTTTGAACATTAGAACAGATACCTTAGTAGCACATGACTCAACACAGATCACAATACGAGATGCACTCAGAGTTACGGGTACTATAACTGGTACAGTTACAGCGGCACAATACGCTGACTTGGCAGAGAAGTATCTTGCAGATCAAGAGTATGCTCCTGGCACTGTAATGATATTTGGTGGTGATCAGGAAATTACACAATCCACTGACACACATGATGCAAGAATTGCCGGAGTTGTATCCACAGCGCCAGCGTTTATCATGAACAATGATCTTGAAGGCGGAACATTCTTAGGATTGACTGGAAGAGTACCATGCAGAGTTAAAGGCGCAATCGCAAAAGGCGATATGGTTACTTCATCAGACACTCCAGGTGTTGCACAAAAATTAGACCCAACAAATTACAACCTAGGTTGTGTGATCGGAAAAGCACTTGAAAATTACAGTGGTACCGGTGAAGGTGTAATTGAAGTAGTTGTTGGTAGAGTCTAAACTATCAAATCCAAAATAGTTTGTAATTTTGTTTTTATATTTCTATTGAGCAGAGTTTTTCTCACACCCTCATGCAGTGGCAAAGGCCATGTATTCATAGATACCCATGCATAACCTGAGTGTTCTTCATTTAATTTGGGCATAAATTCTTGTTCTACTACACACACATAGGTGTGAAACTTAAATCTAGAGTCTTTGCTAACAAAAAAATCTAAAGGTATAGTTTTTGTTATTGTGGGTGCAAATCCTACTTCTTCAGTAATTTCTCTTTGTAGAGATTGCCATGGTGTCTCTGTGTCTATAGACTTGCCACCAACCATTCCCCATGTGCCTTTTTGTTTAAGTTTTCTATGTAAGAATAAAAATCGTTTTGTGGATTTAGCATAGAATAGACATCCAGAACAAATTATTTCACTCATACAGTTATTTTACACTCTAAAAGACAATAGTCCAAGTGCCAGGTTCATAAAAACCTTCATAAGATTTTACCCAAATGTTGCTGGTAGGTAACCATTTGTACTGAATACTACTTGTAAGATTAGTTACATATTGAACCACTCCACGTGTAGAATCGCCATTAGCAGAAGAAGAATCCTGTAATCCTCTTTGCAGTTGTGTTGAACCGTCATCGAAATCAGCATTGAAATCTACCACAAATTCACCGTCAACTTTTTCGACAATGTCATTAGCACTGGCAACCAGTGTGCCCCAAGCAGATGCTCCATTACCTGCAATGATGGTTGAATCATCACCTACTGATTCTGTTAACAAATATCTAGTACCATTTGCTACCCCAGTTGGATTGAAAGTTTGTGGATTAATCACGGCATCTACTGCATTTATTGTATTAGTTGGCACTGAGTCTTGATCAACTGTAAACAGCATGGTATTATCATCTTGTGGATCGATAGCAATTGTGCCTTCAACTTCTACAAGTATGTCGTCGCCATTGACGTCGGTGCTGGATTGTTGCAGTTTAATTTGTGACAAACCTGCAGTGAATGTTTTCGAGTACATGGCTTCAACTGACGTCCATTTTATCTTTGTGCCATACTGTGACTGTGAAACAAATGCTCTATTTTCTATATTGTCTGCATGTGTAGGAGATGCTTGACCCAACAGTGTCATCCTGTTGCCAAGCACTAGTAAACCAAACTGCCCCGGAGTTACATTTTGTCTAAACATTATGCCTGATCCTAAAATACCATCTACATCAACAGTGCCTGTTTCTTCGACAAATATACTGTTAACAATTTTTTCGATCACACCAAGTTTCTTCAACTTCGCTGGCGGTGATAACCAGATAGGTGTTCTGAATGTTAAAGATGCAACATCAATTTCATCTGCAATGCCTTGCGGGATTGCTCTGGAAGTAAACTGTATGTCAGTTAATTCTACAAAACTTAGTGATGTCCAATCTAAAAAATTGTCTGTGGTTTGCAATTCAAGTGCAGGATTAAACAGCACTAAAATTTGTTCTAGTATTTGTAATTTTTGATCTGTGTTTGTGGTAAAAATATCTGCTTTGAAAGTCAATTCAAAAGGAGTCGGCATGATTCTTTCAATAGTGTGTCCTTGACCTGGAGCACCAGTATACTGCTGAGTGTCTGTATCAAAAAATCTTTCACGAATATTTTTTTTATCAATGTGATAAGGATTTTGCATCCGATCTCTGTCATATGCTAGGTTAGTAATATATGCTGATACTTGCGGAGCCGCAATCAATGTGTTTTCGGATCCTTTTTTTATAATATTTGCAACCTGTCTTGACATGTCTCCATACTTGACTGGCACTTGTAAAGTTTCAGATGCACCTTTAGAATTTTGTCCTGTAACGTATGTAAAGTTTGACATCATTCTGATGAACTGCAGAATATATCTTCTTATTTGTGCGTCATAAAAATGTTGCATTAATTGTCTGCCTGCGGTTTTAACAACTTGCTTAAAGCAACACGTTCTGGAACATTAGTAGATCCGTCTGTGGCACTAACAGTTGTATTAGTGTTATTAATAAATCCAGTTTTGTTTGTGTTACGTGTATCAGTGTTGGACATAGTAACTCTTACATTGTCTTCTATTTTCACAAATCTTCTCCCATCATATCTAAAAAGTCTGTTTGGTGTGTAGTCAGTACGTAAAAAGAACATGCCTTCAATAGGTGCATTCGGAAATGATGTACCAAACGAATAAGTTTCTCCGTTAGCAGGAATGGCATCTCCTGTAAGATATCCTTCAATATACCCATTTGCTTCTGGAGACGCATACACTTTGTCTATGTTGATATGACCGGTATCAACTTTCATTTCTTCATCCACTGTCACAAGAGCAACCTTGCCATCTTCATCAGTTGGCATAACGTGTAATTGTTTTGTGTTGTATCCTGACTGAGGTGCATCTGATTCTGCTTGAGCCACCACAGCATCATTTATTTCTATGTCTTTATCCCTAGTTTTTTGAGCAGTGTTTTCGTCTTTGTCACCCAGTATATCCCTAAATTCTTGTGCATCGGTGATGCCTTTACATCTTACTCTGTACAGATGTGGCCACCATGTTTTAGAGAATCCTTCTGCAGAACGTGCCACATCTTCAACCACATAATATCTTTTCAATGCTTCTGTATCATTTTCATCCAGTGAATGTTCATCTTTTAGGTGTGGTAGTTCAATTACATCNCCAGACATAATTTTTCTACCCAGTGCCTCTACAATATCTTTGATATGAAAAGTCATGAACAACTGATCATTCTGTAAGAACATGCCAAACTGAGACAGATCAAAATCTATATCTTGCACATTATAAATCACACGACTGTGATACACATCTGGTTCGTACTTGCGATCTCTGTTTTCAAGGAACAATAGATCTTGTATAGCAAGTTCGTTTAGTGAATCGCCTGAACGTTGAGGCTGTGATGCATCATCAGTGCCTCCTTGATCAACAGGACCAAGATACTTGTGAATATATGCATCTGTGCCACCTATTTGAAACATTTCAGCAATATTGCGATCTTGGAAGGCGAAATCATTACCTTTTTCAGGTTTATATAAAGACAGTCTCGGCATTGTACATATTTACCGTTCAATAAATACACACATGCCAGACACAGGATTATCCGCGACTACAGACGCACAAGTTAATGCGGCAAAACAAGAAATCTTCGAATATGTGAAAACACGCTTGGGTGATGGTATGATCGAGGTCGAATTAGACCCGAAACATTTGCAAATGGCATTTACATCTGCTGTGGACAAATTTAGACAGCGTTCTTCAAATTCAGTTGAAGAATCATACGGTTTTCTAGAACTGCAAGAGAATCAAACCGTTTACGTGATGCCAGCAGAAGTGATAAATGTCACCAAAATATACAGGAGAACTGTGGGCGGTGCTTCTTCATCAGAGGGCGGCACAACATTTGATCCATTTGAATTGGCATATACTAACATGTATCTGTTACAAACTGGTCGTATTGGCGGACTTGCAACTTATGACATGTTTGCAGGTTACCAAGAATTAGTTGCAAGAATGTTTGGAGGCTTTATTAATTTCAAATACGATATGCCAACTAGACGTCTTAACATATTTAGAAGACAGCGTTCTCGAGAAACTGTGTTGATAGAACAATACAACTATCGTCCAGACTTTATATTATTAAGTGACATATATGCAAAACCATGGGTAAGAGAATACACTTTAGCAGTAGCAAAAGTCACACTAGGTGAAGCCAGATCCAAATTTCAACAGATTGCAGGGCCACAAGGAGGCGGTGGCCTAAACGGTGATGCTCTCAAGAGTGAAGGCGTCAACGAAATGGCCAGTTTGGAGCAAGAAATAGGCAACTACGCTGAAGGTGGCACACCTCTTTCATTCAGAATTGGCTAAGAAAAACGTATACTTTACAGGTTGGAATGGAGCAGGATTCGAAGCCCTTGCGGCTGCAATTGACGGCATAGCAAATAATGAATGGCTTGATATTTGGAACAATGGTAGAGTACATATTCCTAGAAAAAGCAGTCCGTTGGCGCAACCTGACTACGATGGATCATATAGATATACAATTGATGATATGGGTCTGGTACCAGGTGGTTGTTCAGGAACATGGTGGCAACTGTATCACCCAAAGGCAGAAGCCCCCCCAAACAAAGTAATACTGTTGGTCAACCCAGACATGGATACATTTGTTAAAAAATTGATTATAAAAATGCCTCAAGCATGTTACACTGGACATAAATTAACAGATAAAAAAATTGTCAAATGTGTTGAAAAAAAATGGAGAATTGACCCAACCGTACCAATTGGAATATCTGATAATCCATCAGTGCCAAATGATATAGATGCATGTATGAGTGATTTAAAAACTATCTATTACTATATACGAGAAAGAATGGCAGATACAATCCATGCATGGTATGATGGAATGCATGATAGACTAAAGCGTGAAAACATTCCTTATATCCAAATTAACAGCAACATGGTTAACAGTGAAGAAATTGTTAATGCTATAAAGCAATGTCAGGAGTATATGGGATGGAGTCATCCAATCACTAAAGAAGCCATGGCGTGGATTAACGAATATGCCACAAAAAATTACGAAACTTTAAAACTAACAACTGATTGGGATTATCAAAAAACAAAATAGACTAGAAGTAATCTTGTCTACTAACTTTCTTTTAGTGTCTAAACTTACACAGTGGAAGTTAATTAAGCAGGTGTGTAGTATTCATAATATTTTTTAATCCGTGCAACATCTTCTGCTGTCTGCATTGCTATAAGTTCGTTTGCAAAAATTAATATTACGTTTAATTCAAGTGCTTTTTCTAATATAAATTTTCTTCTTTCCAACGAATCGGGAAGACTGTAGATACTGTTCATCACTATACCTGTAGGTTTCTGCTCGATGTAGTGTTCTAATATAGGCATCCAATCGAGGCCCTCGTTTTCAAATTGGTAGCCGACTGTACGTATTCCTATTTCAGCACAATATTCATCTATGATACTTCTCTGAAAACGTTGTGGAATCTTGACATCAAATTTGGTGTTGTTTCCAACATANCCCACATACCTACCATCCTTTGGTACATTCTGAACTNCCCCATAGTCACCGGGCAACTTAAAAAATCCTCCTGGCAATCGATTGCCATGCGGTTCTCCCTTAGGAAGTAAATGCCAATCTATTGCTAATCTACATTTTCCAGTTGTGTTGTTAACATTTCCGTGTATGTGTTCTTGATGGAATAAGTGGGCTTGACCAGGATTCAACTTGACCGGGTAAGCATACTCAAGACATCTTTCTTCAAACTGTTCTAATGAATATTTTTTATCTATTGTCTCNTGAGTGATTGTCTTNCTCTCGTTATGATCTATCACATACATNGAATTAGAATCATNAGCAGGAGTAATCGGCATCCATATCGTCCGCATTCCAGTTCCGTTACTATACCATTTTCCTTGATGGAATGGAAGCCTACGCTTTAAAGCAACCTGATTTGGTACAACCAAGTTCAATGTGGGTTGCCTTTTTATCAAGTAGTCCGTGGTACCAAGTAGTTTAAAACTGTACTCTTCTGCAAAGTCTTCAAATCTTTTTTGATAGACAAC
>JGI24003J15210_10000409_pt1 | contig 18372 bp, 30 predicted proteins | sample LinPmetageLP28_FD_15210 | JGI IMG/M metagenome (IMG submission 15210)
ATTTTGAAGTTTGAAGTATGAGAGGTTAAGTATATATACTCTCTTCACTCTGTTCAGAGAGTATATATACGTAACTCTCTATATTAGTTGAGCAGAGCAACCAGAGTCAACAACCCACCCATCCATGCAAGGAATGCGATGAACGCGAGGTTAAAGTTTTGCTTTAATCGTTTACCCATAACTCATTGATTGTTAGAGGGTTCGACAATCTTGACCGTCCACCCATCAGGGCATAGGTCCATAGTCGCTCGTTCGAGAGCGTGGTCAAGGCTCCAAGCCTTGAAGGTCATCTCCTTCCAATCGTCGCGGTCACGTCCACGGTAGTACGTCATCGTGTACTCGTCAGTCGGGAAGGCCTTCGGCACTTCTCCGTTCTCGAACCAAGTTGCCTTGGGGTAGCGTTCCCACACATTCATAGGTAGATGGATTTGCTGTTAGCAAAGTCGAAGATGGCTTTCTCCTTGCGCCCTTTGGCAAGTTCAACCGCCACGTACTTGGACTGAACGATGTCGGATAGTTCGAGATATACTCGACCTTCGTCGACCCAACCCCCAATCACCTGGGTGTCCCGATCGAGTGCGGAGGCTACGAGGCCGTTCATCACTTTCTCAAAGTGAATGAAAGAAAGGCTTTCGTTGTCGATTTCAAAGGGCTTGAAGTCTTGCGCTCCGCCCACTGCATAGCCCCCTCCATTGTATGTGTGGAGCTTGTCCATTCCGACGGGACGGACGCTGAACCCCTCTCCGCTTTGGAGCAAGTGGTATAAAGAAATTGTTGTCATCGTAGATGAATTGAAGTTTGATACTGACACCCCGAAGGGGTGTTTCGCCTATACAAGGCTCATCAGAGTACCTGTATGCTTTCAGCAGTCAACCAAGTCTTCCAAGGTCATCTGCTCATCGCAGGTCAGCTCGTCCCACACATCAGTGCAGGTCACAAGTTCGAAGTCCATAGAGGATGTCAGGAGGTCAGCAATCAGCTGACGGCGTAGGTTCTTGTCCATGAGGAAAGGGTTTAATTGAAGTTTGTTATTGAGAGGTTAAGTGTATATACTCTCTTCACTCTGTTCAGAGAGTATATACACGTAACTCTCTAAAGGGTCAGAGGTAGCGGAGCAACAGCTTGTACTGAAAGTACAAGATAGCGCATGCCAGTGCAAAGGAAAGGATTAAGTTAATCATCTTCGATGGATTAAAGGGTGAAAGGAACTTCGTTCAAGCTAACTTCGTTAGAAGGAGAAGCCAGAGTCGTAGACTCCATGTGCACTGCCAGGCAGGCTGTGAGAGCCTCAATCTTAGCTTCCAAGGAAGCTACTCTGTCAACTTCGTTGACACCCCTGAAGCCACTTGCTTGGCCTTCAGCTTCGCTGACTTCTTGACGGCTTTCTTCTCATCCATCTCTTTCAGAGATGCCTTAGCTTCCTTAACGGAAGCTGTCTTAGCCTTCTTCGAAGGCTTGACTGGACTGTCAGCCTTTCCATGAAAGGCTTTTTCTTGTTTGTCAGCAACTCTCTGAGTTGGGGTTGCTTTCTTTCTAGACTTACGTCTAGACTTCTTAGCCTTCTTCGAAGGCTCTTTAACCTCTTCGAGGTTAGCGACGAACTCTAAAGCTTCTGCAAGAAGCTTTGAAGCAAGAGCCTTTCGGCTCTTTGTTGGTCGGAAAGAAGCTTGGTTAACTGCCTTACGGCAGTCGGAGAAATTGAAGTTATTCATTGGAAATGAATTAATGAAGTTTGACTTCCTAAAGGACGACTTCTCAAACCCTTTAGGAGTTAGTAGTATAAGAGAGAAGTCATAAGACTTCTTCTCTCTTATACTACAACTCTATCTCCCTGATTTTTACTACAACTAACTACGTTAGTAGTAGTAGAGTTGAAGCCAGCTAACACGCTGAAGGATAACTTGTTATCCTCGTACATTAGCTGCGCATGAAGGGCCTCGATTCGGTTTGATTTGTCACCCCGTTAAGGGGTGGTTCGTAGCTTCAAGTCAACGTAGTTGGGGGATTGTCCTCTCCTTCGGAGCAACGCCTGCCTGCGTAGACCTTCTACTCTTAGTAGAAGTAAACCAAGCTAACTGACTGTAAGTCAGACAAAAAGCTAAAAGTTACAGCGTAAACGCTGTAAAGTTGCCGAGAGGGTTATCGAAACTTCGTTTCGGTTGGCGGCGTAGACCGCTCATATACATATATAATCCCCACCCTATATATGACTGATCACTTTTTCGAGGTGTTTTGCGCATATTGCCTTCAGTATCAAATACACTCAAAAGTTCTAAGCCCTTCGCTTACAGCATGTTAGAAGCCTTTGCTTAAAGCGTTTGTTTAGGGTTGACTTTTAAGAATTTTGTTTATACCTTTACGGCATATTAAGCGACTCTAAAAGGGATAGGCTTCTAAGAATATTTTTTCTGTTTACACAGAGGAGTCCTTTATGTTTATGGCGCGGGAATAGTAGTATCTAAGCATGAGATTACGCAGAAAAGCCCAAGAGGGCATGAAAGTCAACAAGAAGAACGGTGATCCCCCTAAGGGTTACACTAGGGATGCTGACGGTTACCTTACACCTGTAGGTTTTAACGAGTTTCACGAAGAAGGTGATGGACCTCGTGGTCTTTCTACTGATGCCTTTCTTGCTGGCATNACTGCTGCGGAGTCTAGCTCTTTCCCTAGGAACAAGCAGGAGCTTACTGACGTTTTTAATAGGAAGAGCGATCTAAAGAATGCTTTAGGCAGTAGCGCTGGAGGTGCTGCTCAGGTCATCCCAGGGTTTTTTAAGGGTGAGGACACCCAGACGGACCAATATGGGTTTATGACCAACAGGGTGGACAAAGGCGTCTCTGGTGAAGTCTCACTAAGGGATCAGGCTAGGAGCAACTACGATAGGTATCAGAGTGAGATAGCTCCAAGCGTATGGAATAGTCTTGGTTTAACTGAAGATGACTTTATGGCTGGGTTTCACTTTGCGGGTTACGGTAGGTTTAGGAATTACATGGCCGATCTTAGGGAGGGTCGTCTTACGGCTCAGGAGTTTTTAGACAAGAAGCCTACATCGGGAAACATGACTATGGGTGAGTATCTAGACAGATTCAGAGATGCTTCTGGATCATATAGAGATTAAGAAGAAGTCACTATATTTGCCTCATGGCTACACTTACAGTAACAATAACAGAGGCAGTATCTTTAAACGGTGCTTCTCGTGGGTCTACCAACACTCACACAGAGACCGTAACACAGATTGACCACAGGATCGTTACCTGCTTGCACTCTGCAGAGCAGACAGTAGTCCTTTTCGACTCAGCTGTAGCAGCTGGTACTATAAAGGATGGTACTATTGATTACTTGAGGATGACCAATCTTGACAACACGAACTTCGTAACTGTGAGGGTCAGTGGCAACAACGAAGAGTACTTCGTAAAGCTTGAGGCTGGGGACAGCTTTATCCTCAACAACTCTGTTATGGATGCCAACGCTGCTGGTGGGGCATCTGTTTCTTTGGCCAACATAGACTCTATCGGGATACAAGCAGATACTGCTTCTTGCGACGTAGAGATCTTCGCAGGGGCTTAATCAAATACGTATATATTTGTAATATGAAAGCAAAGAAGAATTACAAGAAAGGCGGCAAGTTCCCCGATCTAAACAAAGACGGTAAGGTGACTATGGCTGATATCCTTCAGGGTCGCGGTGTCAAGAAAGGCATGAAAGGCATGAAGTATGAAAAGGGCGGTAAGTTTGACCCTAGAAAAGCCGCAATGATGAAAGGCCTGGAGGCTAAGATCAAGAAGGCTAAGGGTACCGCTGCTGCTAAGCCACTTGTTGCTCAGTATAGAAAACTCACTGGTACTAAGTGAACAAATTCTACTTCAATCCCAAGCGCAAGCGAAAGGACCCTGTTGTAGAAAACGAAAAAATAAGAGTCAATAATGAAGACATTAAGATATCAAAACGGAGGTCGCAACGGAGACCCGACAAAGGAGGCTGGAACTGACTACTCTAAGATCTTGCAGGGTCTGGCAACTATGATATTTGGTTCTGCAAATCCACAGCAATACATCGGTCGGTTGGCAAAGCCTGGTGCCCTTGACGCAATTCGAGAGGCCTTGGGGCTTGATGAAACCTCACAGGCTATGGATGAGTTCAACGAAGCTGCTGACCAGATGCCTTCTGCTCAGGGGGGAGAAATGAGACCTAACAGATTGGACATGCTTGATCCTTTCTCGGATTTAGAAAAAAAGGATGCCCGTGGTCCAGTCGAAAGGATGAGAGCTCCAATGCAAAAGATGAGAACACTACCTCCATCTGCTGTTAGAAATGTTCAAAAGGAGATTCTTATGAAAGACAGGTTTTACGATAGGCCTCAAAAAAGCCAAACTAATGTTGGAGAAGGCATTGATCAACGTAAGCGTCGTTTAAGAAGACGATGAAGCTATCTAAGAACCTGTCATTGGCAGAGGTCACGAAAAGCATCACGGCCAAGCGTCTTAATATAGATAACACTCCAGATGATTGGGTACAAGGAAATCTCAAGGCGATTGCAGAACACGTATTTCAACCTCTTAGGAGCGCTTTCAAGTGTCCTATATTCGTGTCGAGCGGGTATCGTTCGGCTGATCTCAATGTTGCGATCGGCGGCTCAACTCGTAGTCAGCATGTGGAGGGTAGAGCACTCGACCTTGATGCAGACGTATACGGAAAGTGTACGAACGCTGAAATCTTCCAGTATATACTTAATAACCTCACGTTTGATCAGCTCATTTGGGAGTTTGGTGATGAAGACAATCCTGATTGGGTTCACGTCTCTTATGTTTATGATGGCGTTAATCGTGGTCGCTGCCTCAAGGCTTGCCGAGACGATGAAGGAAAGACTTACTACGAAGTAATATTTGGTAAAGGACTATAACTATGGAAGACGAATTTGACGACATCAGCTTCTTGGATCAAGAGAAGCTTAAGAAGCAAGAAGATAAGGTTAAGTCTGGCGAGATAACCTGCAACCTCGACGCACCAGAGGATTGCGAAAGCTGTAGCGGATAATGCTGGGGCTAGGCATTTCTTCCATTGTCGCTTCTACTCAAGAAGCTGGCGCTTTGATAGGTGGTAGGGTTCAGCCTTACGCCAACACTCACGCTGTAACATTAGACGGAACGGGTGATGTCGTCACCTTGCTTACTCAAGCCCGCCTTCAGACTCTTCTCAGGTGTGAGCAGGGAACCGACCCAAAGGGTTTTGCTATATCATTTTGGATATACGACGACGCCTATGCCACTTCTTTCCTTATGGGTTTTGAAAACACCCAAGGGTCGGCCCAGGCTTTTAACCTTAGATATATTTCAGGATTTTTTATTACTCAAGTTATTGCTCAAGGGGGCGTTTTAACTGGCTCGTCGACCTCAGGGTTTGCCTCTGCTGGGCTTAGTAGCAACGTATGGCACAACATAATATTATCCCTAGAGAGAGGTGCTGGATCTAGTGATGCCTCTACCGTTAAGGTTTTTGTAGACGGGGTTCTAAAGGTTACTCACGCAGGACCTACAAAAGCCAGCACCGATAATTGGGCACCTACCAATGGAGCTAATTTAGCTTTTGGCGCCAAAAGACTCCCTGATACAGATGCTTATGAAGGCCACATCAGTGCAGTTATAGATGAAATTGCTATATGGAATCATCATTTTACCGCCGCCCAAGCCGCTGCTGTATTTAATAGCCGAGCAACTTTTGACCTGAGAAACGATAGCGGCAACTACGATCTTTCATCTAGGCTCCAGTACTACTATAGACTTAACAATGATCGGTCTGATACTATGGGCGTAGGCGCCGACGCAGGCACTGAGGGTGATCCAACATTTACTACATCACCAACACCTGTATAATGAAGAAGTTTGTCATAGTAACTAAGTCAGAGCTTGACGACCCCAGCTCTTCTATAGACTTTTCTCAGTTGCCTTATTCTGGAAAGAGTGTTTTAAGGTACTCTTTAGATGGCACAAAGGCTGTTATCAAGTATGAGACCCCTATCCCCTCCTTCTTTTCAGGAATGACTACATATACGTATAGCGAAATAAATTCCGTTCTTTCTAATTCCGAATGGTATGACGAAGGAGAAGCACCAGAGTAACAACCATGGCTAAGCAATTAAACACGTATGCACCTCCCCCTAACGCAAAACGCCCTGGAGTCCATGCTAAGTCACAGACTTCAAATCACAAGCATTCTTCAAAGTACAAGAAGAAGTATAGAGGTCAGGGACGCTGAAACATTGAGTAGAAGCGCTGAACAAGAAGCCTTGCCTTCTGAGTAAGCGCATACCTCACCCTGTAGTTGTACTTGGTTTCATCCCTGAATAGATGATCCTCCATCTTGATCGAGGGTGTCATCTTATCAAAGTGTTTGTAGATGTAACCCTCCTTAACTAGCTGATATACAATACGTTCTGCTAGCTTCTTCTCTACGTACTGGTATTTTTTTGCCGCATGCCTAAGGGTCCAGAACTCCATGTCGTAAGCCCAGAGCATAAACATGAGCTCTTTCTCGAAGATGTCATTCTTCTTGCAGAACTCTAGAGTGTTGACTCTTAGGTCCTTAAGGAAGTTATTTTTTACGTACCTTTGGTTGAGTACGGAAAACTCTCGAAAGAGTTTCTTTTTTGCAACTTTACTTTTAGGCATTAAATATGGAGTTCGATCAGTACAAAGATATGGAGGAAGAAGGCTTTTGGTTCGAAATTCAAGAGCTAGCCCTTACTGTTAACGACATTATAGAAAGGTACGGCCTTGAAGATAGGGTGATGTCTTCTATTGTTGTTGGCATTCTTGAACCACTGAACGAGAACACAAGCGCCATGAAAGCTTTCTTTCACCACAACCTAGAAAATGACGAAGAGGTAGAGGCTCTATGTGGATTTATGCAAGACTCATACGATATGAACAAGCCCGATATAGACGATCTACTCGACGGATTGGGCATCTCACTTAATTAAAATGGAAGGACTTATTAGGAAGATCATCATCGGGAAAAACCCGAAGGATGCTATGGCTTATTATGTCGGCATGAGAGCTGGCAGGGGGGGGGAGGTTTCTACAATAATAATGGACGATAGACACCTCCATCTCCATGGAAAAACAAGATACCTTGTGTATATTAGCAGTGAAGGATCTGAGGTCCTCTGGAAGGCAGTGGATGAAATGCCCTGCATAGTTGAATTTGATTTAAATTTCTAATGGAAAGTATGTTAGGGTTCGTTGTTGAGATCCCCAAAAGGCTCAACGACACTGTCGATCTCGGAAATGGCGTGGAGATCTTTATGGAGACAAAGTTTGATCAGTTCCGCCATAGAACTACAAGCGGCAAGGTTGTCGCTCTACCAGCCAGACACAAGACACCAGTTAAAGTGGGAGACACTCTTTACTTCCATCACTTGGTGGTTATCAATGGAGGCACCCCCCTCCCTGGTTTTGATGGGTGCTATACCGTTAGGTATGACCCAGATGTAGCCACCTCATCTCATGCCATAGCCTACACGCCAAAAGGCGAGGAAGACATTATCGCCATGTCAAAGTGGTGTTTGCTTGAGGGCCTTGAGGAGAAAGAAGATGTCAAGTCAGAGACCATTGAGGTGGTTACTCTTAAGGAAAAAGAGGTGTCAAGAGCTAAAATCTTTAGGGCTTGCCCAGGTAGCGAGGAGTACGGTGTAAAGCAGGGCGATGTGGTAGGCATAAGAAACAAGTCGGACTACAGGATTGTGATAAACGATAAGGAGTATTACAGGACCCGTCCAGAAGATATGCTATATGTCGAAGAAGAAGTTCACAACGATTGATGCCGCTAAGCGTCTGATGTCGTCGATGGAGATGGCAATAGACAATATGATCGACGAGATCAAGAAACCTGTTGATCCTGAGATCAACGGGAGCGCACGTAAAGCTGAGCTGCAGTCTATTAAGCAGACAGCTACTGATGCAAAAGAGCTAATCGTTGAAAGACAGCGACTAGAGCAAATGATTAAAGATCTAGCTACCAATGGGTCAATCGAAGAAGCAAGAGACTACAGCGGAGGTTTCGCTGAAAGATTCTCTAAATGATTGGAAAGAAATAGTATGGCAACACAATAAAACAGATTACAAGTTCTGGGAGGATTCCTGGAACGAAAAAGAAGAAGACTGAGTTGTTGGTTTTCGTCAGACGGCCCTCTACGTATCATAGGGTTTTTCAACTGGGGCGTAGTTCAGTTGGTTAGAGCGTCTGTCTTATACACAGGAAGTCGCGGGTTCAAGTCCCGCCGCCCCAACAATTTATTATATTTGTAGCATGAAAGTCAAAAAAAGAGACTACAAGAAAGAGTACGCTAAGTACGGTAAGGGCGGCAAAGCCAAGAACTACAGAGCTGATCTTAATAAAATCAACCGTCAAAAGGGAACTTACGGAAACGGTGATGGTCTCGACGAATCCCACGTAGGGTCGTCTGACAAAACTACACCTCAGCCTGAATCTAAAAACAGAGCAAACAATAGGCCTAAGCGAAGACGCAGTAGGTGAGAGCTGCACCTGTAGCTCAACTGGATAGAGCATCGCCCTTCTAAGGCGAGGGTTCGGGGTTCGAGTCCCTGCGGGTGTACTAAATTAAATTCAAAACAATGGCTACTTACATTTGTGAGTGCGACAAAAAGCACGAAGAGGATAAGTCTGGGGTCACCATCAAGTTCGTTGACGGCAAGGCCCAGCATCAGATTCAGTGCCCATGTGGAAAGTACATGGTCCTTAAGAACCCCAAGACAGGAGCCCCTAGCTTCAAAAGCAACAGGTGGGGACAAGTGTACTGATGCAGGATTTTCTTGACTTCATGCAAGAGGTCGCTGGCTTCTACAACTCTTTTGGAACTGACAACAAACAGTACGATCTCAACGGTGACGGAATAGTAACCGTTCTTGACTGGTTAGAGTTCCTGTCTAATCAACCCTACTTTTGAGTGTTCTAATAAATATAGAAGGATATGAAGACCCTGCTGTCTCAATTTGTCCCAACGGTTCGCAAGGTAAAAGTATTGAACTCGGTGGGCTACTCATTGTTCTTCCCTCTCAGCCTGCCAAAAAGAAAATTGCAGGACATGGAAAGCCAAACCACCTGCAGGTGTGGGAAAGGATTTCTATGCCAGAGGAGCTGTCTAGGATTAAGTCTATGGATGAGTGGGGGGAGATGCCAAGGGAGTTTCGACAAAAGTTTTCTCCGTATATCGAAGAGGAGTTTCGCCGTAGGCGTGAGGGGTTTTGGTTTTATAATAACGGTGAGCCTACATATATTACGGGGCGTCACTATATGATGCTCCAGTGGACTAGGATGGATATCGGTCACCCGAGCTATCTTGAGTTCCAAAGAAATATTTTCTTACATTTGGCTGCGTGTGAGGCGGACCCACGCTGCATAGGGCAGCTGTACACTAAGTGCAGGCGGAGCGGGTATACAAATATCTGCTCTGCTGTGCTTCTTGATGAAGCTACTCAGGTCAAGGACAAGCTCCTCGGCATTCAGTCTAAGACTGGTAAAGACGCGCAAGAGAACATCTTTATGAAGAAGGTGGTGTACATGTTTAGACACTACCCATTTTTCTTTAAGCCCATCCAGGACGGTACTACTAACCCTCGCATGGAGCTGGCCTTCAGGGAGCCCAGCAAAAGAATTACTAAGAAGAACAAGACCGCTCAGACAGGAGAGGCTTTGAATACAGTGATCAACTGGAAGAATACCACAAACAACGCTTACGACGGAGAAAAGCTTCACATACTCTATCTTGATGAGGCTGGCAAGTGGGAGAAGCCCACAGACATAAAAGACGCCTGGAGGATTCAAAGAACCTGCTTGATTGTAGGTAGAAAGATTGTAGGTAAGGCTCTTGTAGGTAGTACCGTAAACCCCATGGACAAAGGGGGTAAGGAGTATAGATCCTTGTGGGACAGCTCTGACCCTCAAGAAAGAAACGCCAACGGAAGAACAAGAAGCGGTCTTTACCGTTTATTTATCCCTTCTTACGAATCTCTTGAAGGTTTCTTTGACGCTCATGGAAAGCCCGTAACTGATGATCCAGAATCCCCAGTGCTGGGCCTGGACGGAGAAGAGATAAATCACGGGGCTAAGACGTTTCTTAAAAACGAAAGGGAGTCTTTGAAGCACTCTGCCTCTGAGATGAACGAAGTCATTAGACAGTTCCCTTTTACTGAAGACGAGGCCTTTAGGGATAGCATACAGGGTAGCATATTCAACGTAGGAAAGATCTATGAGCAGATACAGCACAACGATGAGCTATACCCCAATCCTATTGTAAGGGGCAACTTTGTCTGGAAAAACGGAGAGAAGGATACTGAGGTAATTTTCTCTCCAGACCACAGGGGCAGGTTTAAGGTTTCTTGGATGCCGCCAGAAGGGGTAAGAAACCAAAAAAGATTTGAACGTGGAAAGCGCGTTCCTCCAAATGCAGAGCTGGGGGTAGGTGGGGTTGACTCTTACGACCTTGACGCCACCGTCGATGGACGGGGGTCTAAGGGTGCGCTACACATTTACAACAAGTTCAACATGGAGCACCCGTGTAATACATTTGTTGTAGAGTATGCGTCCCGCCCCCCTCTAGCTAAAATCTTTTATGAAGATGTGCTTATGGCTGCATTCTTTTACGGGTATCCAATATTAATTGAGAACAACAAGTACGGCATTGCAAGATACTTTGAATCAAGAGGTTATGACGGCTATCTGATGAACAGACCTCAACACCTTATGAGTGCAAATGCCAAAGTAAACGTTAAGACAAAAGGCATCCCATCTAACTCTCAGGATGTGATACAGGCTCATGCCCAATCAATAGAGGCGTACATCCATAATCACGTCGGCATAAACTATGACACTGGAGAGATGGGCAACATGGTGTTTAATGAAACTCTTGAGGACTGGATAGGCTTTAAGATAGACAACAGAACCAAGTTTGACCTTACGATAAGCTCTGGTCTTTGCCTTCTTGCTTCTCAAAAAGAAAGGCCTAAAAAAGTTACACAAGACTTTTCATCTAAAAACTTTCTGAGGTCATTTAAGCCTTACTAGAGCTTACCTACGTATTTGCTATATTTGCAAAAACGCACCCCCACAGATGTACGGAGAAAACAAAAATAAGTCTGGGTCAAAGAACTTTCCTAACCCGTTGGCGTCTGCAGAGGAGAAGGAGTCAAAGAAGTACGGTGAGAATTTTGCAAAGGCCATAGAGAAGCAGTGGGGTAGCGTTCAGGATAGCGGGTCTATATTTAAGAGAAGGTACGATATGTTCGAAAAGAACAAGAAGTACGCTAACGGGACTCAAGAAACATCTATTTACAGAAAGCTTCTTACGTCCCTAAACCCTAACGGGGCAGACGGAACCCTGTTAAACCTAGACTTCACCCCCGTACCTATACTTCCTAAGTTTGTTAGGATCGTTGTAAACAACGTCCTCTCTAGAAAGCCTCAGCCTAACGTAGAGGCCATAGACCCCTTGTCCTCCACAAAGAAGGACATGGAGAAAAAGAAGCTTGAGGCTGCTGTCGTAGCTAAAGGCGAGCTCATGAAGGTAAAGGAGAAGACTGGCATGACTATAGGTCCAGACCCTTCTACCATTCCAGACACTCTTGAGGAGGCTGAGATCTTCCTCGGCACTAGCATTAAAACTGATGCCGAAATAGCTGCTCAGATGGCAGCCACCATGACTCTTGAGTGGAACGACTTTAATGATACAACTTTTAGGCGTTGCGTAAATGACCTTGTCTCTTGCGGTCTTGCAGTTGTAAAGAGATCTAACGACCCCAACTACGGGATTGTAACCCAATACGTTGACCCTTCTGATTTTGTTCATAGCCAAACGGAAGACCCTAATATGGGGGATCTTGTTTATGCTGGTCATGTAAAGAAGATGTCTATATCAGAGTTGAGGCGCCTTTCAGCTGGAGAGATAGACGAAAAGCAAATTTCTAAAATTGCCAATAATGTCTCTGGCAAGTACGGCAACAACTCTTCTAGTCTTTACAAAAAGTCTAGAAACAATCTCACAAACACAATGGACTATGGATACGATGAGTATCTAGTTGATGTGTTGGAGTTTGAGTTCAAGTCAGTAGACTGCATCTACTTTGAAGAAAAGGAAAGCCGCTTTGGTAATATGGGCTTTTACTACAAAGGTTACGACTACAAGGAGAAAGCAGGGAGCGTTTTCGATCGCACCCCTCATAAGATGGAGGTAGAGACTCTGTATGGAGGGTATTACGTTTTGGGGGCAGGAATACTCTTTGACTACGGTCGCAAAAAGAACGTCCCCAAGAATGCTCAGGACCTAACTAAAGCTACCCTTTCTTACTCTTGCATATCTACCAATATGCAGGATATGATGCCTAAGTCTTTGGTTGACGGATGTGTGGGTTTTGCTGATATGCTTCAGCTTACTCACCTTAAGATCCAGCAAGCTATTGCAAAGGCAAAGCCTGACGGTCTCATCATCGACATCGAGGGACTGGAAAACGTACAGCTCGGAAAAGGAGGTGAATTGCAGCCTCTTGAGCTACACGATATCTACGAGCAGACTGGTGTCTTCTATTACAGAAGTAAGAACCCTGAGGGTGGATTCCAAAACCCACCAATTAGGGAGATAGGCAACAGCATCCGAAACATCAATGAGCTGATAGGTATATACAATCACTACCTAAAGCTTATCAGAGATGCCACTGGCATCAATGAGATGATGGATGGCACTACCCCTAAGGGAGAGACCTTGGTGGGGGTTCAGCAGAATGCTATTAAGGCTGGCAACAACGCCATCTACAACATTACTGATTGCTCAATGGTTCTTTTCAAGAGAGTCTGTAGCGATATCATAAAGTGTGTTCAGATCCTGCCTCAGGAGTCTGTCATATTTAACGCATACAAAGAAGCTATCGGCAGCGCCAACATGGAAGTCCTTTCTTCCTTTGACGATATGCCTATGTACAACTTCGGCGTTATCGTTGTCAAGGAGATGGAGGATCAAGAGAGAGTCGCTGTAGAGCAGATGATTCAGATATCTCTAGGTCAGAAAGAGATAGACCTTGAAGACGCTATTGCGATAAGAGAACTAAAGAACGTCGATCAAGCAGAAAGGCTTCTTGTGGTAAGAAGAAAGAAGCGCAAAGCCGAAATGCAGCAGATGCAACAGGCTCAAGCTCAGCAGCAACAGCAGATGGCTATGCAGCAACAGCAGGCTACGGCTCAGATGGCTGCTCAGCAGGCACAGATGGAAGCTCAGATAGAAGCTCAGAAGATTCAGCTCAAGGCGCAGTCTGAGGTTCAGGTGGCTACAGCTCTTCATGAGTTCCGCAAGGAGATAGAGATGATAAGAGCTCAGGCTACCCTTGGGTTTAAAACTGACGATCAAGAGTTTAAGGAGAAGATAGAGGTGTTAAAAGAGGACAGAAAGGACGACAGGGTAAAGAAGCAGGCTACAGAGCAGTCTAAGCTTATGTCTCAGAGAAAGGGCGAGCGCGGCGAACTCCCTGAAATTCAAAAAGAAAAATCCATCAACGAAATATTTAACCTGTAATGGCTAGTGTAAACACAGATATAGCTCAAACTCTTGACATCACATGTCGTAGAGGTGACACTTTTGCTATAGACATAACTTTTAGGGACAGCTCAAATGCTAATGCAACTATTCCCATTGATTCTGGATATACTTTTCACATGCACGTAAGAAGCAGTGATGAGGATGACAGCAACACCCCTTTGCTTTCAGACACTGTGTCTGGCAGTGGAGTTTATGGTGACATAGCGTTAGATACAACCGCTGGAGGTTCAATAGGAAAACTTTCTATTACTATTGACGACACCCCCATGAAGGGCATCCCTGGAGGCAACTACGTCTATGACATACAAGCAGCAAAAGACGATAGTTCTATTCAGACGTGGGTACAGGGGAGCTTTTTGGTAAACGAAGACGTAACGCATTACGATTCTGTCTAAGTGAGTGTTTACTCATATACTGTTAATGTAGATATCTCCGTTGCCGCCAAAGACGTATCTGTAGATCCATTAAATATAGAGGAGGGGTCTAGGGATGTAAAATCGGTGACTGCTGATGTTTCTCTATCTGTCGTTTCTTATACCGCAGACGTAGATACCAATAGCGAATGGTTGGCTAGTGTCGATAGAAACACCCTTACCTTACCTACTGATCAATGTAGGTTTTTGTTTGACGTGTCTAACCCTAATTGCTATCCAGGGGCTGGTGGTACTCTTTTCGATCTAAGTGGTAACGAAAGAAACTGCGAAATAAGGCAGCTAAGCACAAATGCCGACGCTACAGGAGTGACCTCTAATGGACCTGCGGATGATTCGGGCACTTTGCTAGATTCCTTTGAAGCGAGTTCAGATTCTATTGGGTCTTACGTAAGTCTAAACAAAGACAAAACAGTAAACACTAAATACTTAAGATGGCAAGCCCCTTCTGACGTCCCCTCAAGCTTTACCGCCTTTATGGTTTCTGCTGGAGCAAATGTTGCTGATTACGCCGAAGAGGACGATATTGATGTCGATCTAAATGATGCCATCCTTGGCAAAACTGACAATTTATGGTTTAGTAGCAGAGCTGGCGGCGGGTATGCTCACAGAAACTTATATACATCGAACAGAGGACGAACCAACTATGGTTCTTTTACTGACGGTGTACCCAATCCTCAGTACGCTTACTTTTTCGCTTATCGAGCAATACATACCCTCTATACAATACGTGATTATCAGATATATTCTCAAGCTAGATACATCCTAGAAGACGCTTCATATACAGACAAGTTTGTTGCTAGGTACCCCACTATACAGAGTGATCTTTTTAGTTCGTTTCCAGAGCCAGGCGGTGTTGGAAACAACATTCAGCGGACATCCATGGCGCCAGCAGGTCCCGATGTTTTTTCTGTTACATACGAAGGCAACAAGGCTCGCACCTACGTCAACGGTAAATTTGTAGGGGAGAGAGATGTATCCTCTTCTAGGGTTGACAGCACCAGTGGGACTTGGCTAACAGGGGTGGCAAACAATAATGACTCCACGATTCGGGCCAATTCAGTACAAAGTGGTGATATCTATGCTTGGGGTTTTTACGATAGAACTTTTACTGAAGAGGAGCACCTTAACATACACAAGAAGTTTGCTCAGGATGTAAGTCCGTCAAAGAGTGTAGATCTTCTCAACTACCCGTCTTACGTTCAGTTCAACATAGCAGACGATATCGGAAAGCCTGACGTTACTGTTGATATACCCTGGAATCAGGAGGCTATAGTAAATTATGACGTCAATGTTGATGTTTCTGTTCAGTCCTCCGAAGTGTCTTTAGAAGAGATTCTTCCGTTCACTCCAGGCCTGCTTAATATTACGGATCAGGCAGAAGTAGCATACTCTTTGCGTAAACTTAGTTTTCTTCATGCGGGCGCAGCCATTAGAGTTAGAAGAGAGGATAATGATAACGAAAGAGATATTGGGTTTGCGAACAATGAGCTCGACGTAACATCTCTAGCTTCTTTTTGCGAAGGCACCAATGGCTTTGTAACGACTTGGTACGATCAAAGCGGTAACTTTAACAACGCAACGCAAACTAGCCTCACGAGACAGGCAAGGATTTACAACAGCTCTACGGGTGTAACAACAGACAACAAAGGAAACCCCACGATAATTTTTAATTTAACACAAAGCTCCCAATCTTATTCTTTTGACAGCGAAGTAGTTCTAAGGAATGCCAATCCAGATAGGTTCTTGATTTCTTTTGTTGCAGATGTAAGTGACGAAGACAGCGATGTGGGGTACACTACCAACCCAAACAATAACTCAGGAGAGTATTTCGCGGGCACATCATTTGCGCAGTTTAACTTCTTTTCATACGAAGGCAATAGTTCCCGCTACAGGTTTAGACATACGAACGAAACGAGCACCTCTCCTGGCGAAAACGTCAACACCAACTACGCTCTTCCAGACCCCTTTTTCACTCATGATACAATAGCCTCTTTTGCTTTGTACGTTGATTCGGAAGTGAAGAAGTTAAATGTAAACGGACAAAACCTTTCTTCTTCTGGAGCCAGTGGCTGGGTATCTGGGGGCGAAAGGAGATCAAACATAGGTCGCATCGGAAGAGGGTACTCCGTAGACCTCAACGCGGGTATGTACTCTGAATTTATTATTTGGAGGAATTATTCAGACGGAGATTTGGAAAAAGTGCAGGGCAATGTGAACGACCATTACTCTATATATTAAATGCTTTATATTTGAGTCATGAATGAATCTGAAAAGAAAAAGCTTAAAAGGTACGGGCTGTCAGGCCTGAGTAAACCCAAAAGGTCTTCTTCTGGGAAGAAGTCTCATATAGTGGCTGTCCGTGTAAACGGAAAGATTAAGATTATCAGATTCGGAGAGAAGGGGGCTAGCACAGCAGGTAAGCCCAAAGCGGGGGAGTCCTCAAAGATGAAAGCTAAAAGAAAGTCGTTTAAATCTCGTCATAGAAAAAACATCGCCAAAGGACCCAGCAGTGCTGCGTACTGGGCAAACAAAGTAAAGTGGTAATGAATACAGTCAAGTACAATAAGGGAGGAAAGCTTAAGGTGTCTTCTAAGACTCAGTCCGTAGACCCCCCCAAAGGATTCCACTGGATGGAAGAGCGTGGACGCTACTTTCTTATGAAGGGAGACTATAAGCCTCACCCAGGCGCTGTAGCTAAAGCGAAATTTAAACTTGCTAACCATCCCAAGGGATAATGAAAATCAACAAGAAATATCTGAAGGGGAGTAAGAACCCTGGACGTAGAGCAGCGCTTATTAAGCAGATAGCTGCTATATATAAAAAAGGTAAGCCGTACCCAAAGAACTTGGATGCGCTTATGAAAGAAAGAGACGCACTATGAAGATTATGAAAAAAGGCGGTATGGCTGGATTGTCAGGCCCGAAAAAAGAAGTTTACCGCAGAGGCCTTGCTGCATACATGAGCTCTGGAAACAGGCCAAAGGTATCTCAGCATGCCTGGGCTATGGCTCGTGTAAAGTCTGCTTTCGGAAAGCGCGAAGCCGCTAAGATCGCCTCAGGCAAAGGCAAAAAGTCCAAAAAGAAATAATGCCTATATTTGTGGCAAATACTTAAAAAATGGCAACCACCACCGCAAATCTGACTCTCACTAGCTCTGATCTTACGAGCGATAGTTTGTCATTGACTTCAACAGCTACGCTTACGGAAGCTGGCAACCTTACTGGTCTGACTCAGACGACTGGCATCAGACGTCGCACTTTTTCATCAGCGTTGAGCTCTCAATCTAAAATTATCGACGCTAACGATTACACTGACGATAAGGCTCATAAGGTTTACTTCAAGAATCTTTCTACGAACTCCGCTCAGTTTATCACTGTTTTTGTTGGGGCCACAGAGCTTGGTCGGTTGTATGCTGGAGACTTTTTGTTTATGCCTTGGTCTGCCGACACCACAGGCACTGCTGCTGACATCGACATTAAGACTTCTGATTCTAACATGAGCATCGAATGGTCGGTGTTTGTTGACACCTTCGCATAATGGCAACAGTAAGAATAGCACTTAGAGTTTCATCTACGGATGTTCTCAGCACCTCTCTTGACGTATCAGTAGCTTCTAACCTTCTCGCAGACTCTGGGAGTTTGGTAAAAGCCAAGGTTAAGGGTACTGCTGCTGACACCAATGACTTAGTCATCTACAAGGCTGACGATAAGCTTGAAAGCGCTTACGTTTACATCAGAAACCTTGAGGCAAGAAAAGAGGATTACATATTTGTCCGAAACGAAACAGAAAGCAATACAGCTGCAGTAGCCAAGATTGGCGGCGGTGAGTTTGCTTTCATCCCCGTATCTCCAGACAAGACTTACGAGTGCATAGCCACTAAGGTTGACTCTGTCATCGAGTACGGTGTGTTCGGTCAAGATAACTCATCTGTGTCTCTCGCATAATAGACAATCATGGCAGCTAATAGCATATACAATAATGGAGGTGCAAACCTCATGTCGTTTGGTCAGCATGGTGGAGTTTATGCTGCGGATGCAGACTCGGCCTCTGGGGTTATAACAATACCTGCTGGAAAGGTCATTGTTGCTGTAACTTCTTTGGATTCAGCGACCCAGCTTACCTGTACAGCACAGGCTGGATTTCCTGATCCTCCCAATGCCGAAACCATCCCTGCTGGCCTTACTATATACGGTAGGTTTACAGCTATGACAGTGGAAGGTACGAATGGTGCAGCTATCGCATACTTCGGCCCTTGATATTTCAAACACAATTTAATTTAAATACAAATGGAAAACGAACCAACAAAGCTTGAGTTTGTGGACTCAGCAGAGGCTCTTCAGGA
>JGI24003J15210_10000420_pt1 | contig 18261 bp, 14 predicted proteins | sample LinPmetageLP28_FD_15210 | JGI IMG/M metagenome (IMG submission 15210)
ACAACCATTATCACCATAACGACTGATATATTTTTTTCTTGTTCCGTCAGATTTGTTTAATGCAGCGAAATTAATACCACCGAAACGATTACTTGGTCTACCTGTAGAAGTATAAATATTATATTCAGAATATTGATATTTGTTATCTGTTGTAAATAATCCATTTTTCTCAATTTGGTTTAAATTATTGATAACATTTTCATTATAACTTTTATTTTTTTCGTCACAAAAGAACAAATCTCTCATCTTATTTACCAATTTTCTACCATATTCTAAGTGTTTCATAATTGGTATGTATCTATTAATATTATTTAATGTAGAGAAGTTTATATTGAAAAAATCGTGTGTATTCGTGGTTAAATTATCTATGTAGAGTGGATTACTGCCTTCCAAATAAAAGTTCAAATTGGTATCATTTAACGAGTTTAACGATAGGTTGTGGATAAGAGATTTCTTATTATAAATATACTTATTTTCTGTATTAATGTCAAGAGCTTTTTTAAGAAAATCTACATTTAAATCGTTATCTTTTCTCTTTTCAGAGTGATTTAAAACAACAATATTTTCTTTACCAGATGATAACCACTTAATATATAAAAGAGATAATTCATTTTCAATTGGATGCATATTTTTATCACATAGTGTTGGTATCAATACCATTTCACTATTGATGTGCTCATCTATAATCTCTTGTAGTTGCTTTTTATGTTGAACTATCATATAACCTTTATTTACTTATAAATATAATGAAACTATCCCAAAATACAATATTTTTTAGTATCCACCTCCACCACCTGATGAACCACCACTTGAACCACCACTTGAACCACCACTTGAACCACCACTTGAACCACCTGATGAATCACCACTTGAACCACCACTTGTTGAATTTTGCATTACTTGTTGGTAACTTTGTAATCTATCTTGTATACTTTTTACTGATTCTCTATTTGGTTTAAAATATTGTAATGGTTGAACTGCATACTCTACACCTCTTAGTTTACTATTTGCTACATTTATTCTTCTTATGTTAAATAGTCTAACTTCTGATTCTTCACCGAAAATTTTAAGTTCTAAAGAAACTTTGGAATAAAAAGGTATATCCTTTTTAAAATCATTTTTACTTATCTCAAATACTTTCTCGTCTGTTATATTGGATTGTCTTGCAAAGTATAATGTAATAAATCCTCTCTTATAATCTAAATTATTTGGTGTAGTTCTTTGTTCTGTTATATATTCTTGTGTTCTACTACCCACCAAGTTTCTATACTTAACATAATCGGGGATATCACCACCAACTTTAAAAATCAATATAGAAGTATTCTTGTGATTTTTACCTGTCATATACCAATATTTCTTATCAGTAGTTATATGTATGTGATATGGTATTCCAACTGGAACTGGGTTATTTTTTGAATCTATAAATTCAAGTTTTTTAGTTTTTCCTGCATCACTAATTTTCTTTTCTGTGCTATTGTTTATAATATCTATTAGTTCGTTATTCATTTTTCAATCTTTTTTAATCTTTTGTTAACTCTACCAGTAATTGTTGTCTTCCACCCAGAAGAATCTATGGTCTGTGAAACATTTGTAGTCCAAAAATGTGCATTATCTTTAAACTTTGCAGGTAAATAAGAAGTTGTCCATATATCACCGGGTTTAATTCCTGCTATCCCAGTTATTTCAATAGTATTTGTGATAAACAATAATCCCCAAGTTTCTTCTGTTGTTGGAACTATTGCATATGTTTCTTCTTTCCCATCTTTATTAGTATATTTAGTTTCCGTTGGTTTTATTGTTCCAACCTCATCAAACATACCACCAACATTTTTCAATTTACCATTAATATCATAATCTGCAGATATAGCATCATTGTATATAGCTAAACCTTGTTCGGCATCTTTTTCTGATGATTGAATGCCATACTCCTCCGAAGATGTAGTATCTCGTTCTGTTATCTCTTCTGGAGTAAGTGGAACATTTGTTACATCATATTCACCTTGTGTAAAGGGAAAATCTTCATTACCTTCTATTTGTCCAAAGTTTTCCCAACCTTCCATTAGAGCGGGAACTGAAGTTCCTATCTCTTTATCAACATCTAATTGTCCGAATTCCATACCAAGTTTTTTAGCGGCACCACCATCAGTTCTTATTACCTTACTTTCTCCTATAATACCATCTACCATCGCTTGAGCTATAACATTACCTTTATTGTCTTTTATAGCTTGTGATGCGAATTGTTTAGACATCATCATTTGTTGTAAAGAACTACCCATATCAGATGATATTTCTTGTGATTCTACAAAACTATCATTTGTATTGACAGGAAATTCATAAATACCATATGGTGAATCATTATTTTCTAGTCCAAGTAGATTTGTACTTTCACTTTCTGTTACTTCATTGGATTCTACTTGATTATTTCCTTCCTCATCTTCTTTTAATTTTAGGTTTATCAACCCTTGTGTTTCTTGTAATAGTGAACGAAAGAATAAATTCATATTTCCCATTATATTATCTGTTGGTGTTTTAAATATATCTTGTAATTTACTAACATTAACAAAAATGTTTCTAATTTTTCCATCTTTGTTTTCATTTGTTCCAAATAGAGGCAACTCCTTAACAACATTTTCTAATACTTTTAACTCAAGATAAGGAACAATAGCAGTTTCGTTCATATCTAAATCTTTTGTTGAGATGTTAAAGTCTTCTAATTTTTGTTGTAGTTCCTCAATTCCTAGAACTTGTCTTGTCTCATCTACATCATTCCCATCTACACCAGTTCCAGAGTATGCACCTGATGTAGTTGTCCCAGTTTCTTTAGTTGTGGGATATTTTTTTAAATATTTTTCAAAGTCCTTTTGAAAATTATACTCTATAAAATTATCTGTGTCTTTACCATATTTTTTATTATACTTATCAATCGCTTGTTTTTGTTTTTCAAATATTGTCTCACCTGTATCATCTACTAAGGCTTTATCATACCCATCATCTTCTAAACTAAATTGTCCTGGAAATATAAAATTGTTTATGTTTGGTGTTTTAAATTTTGGGTGATTACCACAAGTAGTTGATTCGTAATCTGTCCCCATTACAATTGCCTCATAAGTTTGTTTTCCGTCTTTGTTTGTTCTTATCTTTTTGTATTTACCAGAACTTCGGTAATTGTCTAGGTCATAATCTGGTATTTGTTTCCTTTCTGTTCCTATATTAATCTTAGGAGCGTCTTCTTCACCAATTTTTACTGGTTTTATACTTCTAATTGTTTTTTTAACATTTACAACCTCACCTTCGGTATCCAATAATGCAAAATATTTATTTAGAATATTATCTTCAAACCAACCCCAACGAACCCAACATTCATTTGGAACAATTTCTTCTTTGACATTTCGGTCTGCGATGTGAAAAACCCCTTCACCTGATTGTTGTCTTTGTTCTTTAATAAGTTGTCTATTTATTCCATCTTCCTCATCCATACCATCCCACCAACCTTTTAGACCTTTTTCTGCAAAACCTGTTTTAACTGATTCATCTAATTGTCTAATCGTATCTACTTTTAATATACAATTATTATTGTATTTATATTCGGATGATTTGTTTGTTAAATTTTTTACGGTAGTTTTTCTTTTCTCTACTTTCCAAAACTTGTCTTTATTGATAATTTCACTTTCGAAAGAATCTGCTGTAGTATAATCTTTATAAATTTCCGCTGATGTTGGTTTGTTTGAAGACTTATCAATATACTCATTTAAAATTCTTGGTAACTTATTTATAGAGTCAATAAATCCATCTTGAGCTTTCTTGATACCAATTTCATTAAGTTTACCAGGTTTAACTTCTTTTTTTGGTTCTTTTTTGGTTTGAAATATATTACCACCATTTACCGTTAAGTTTGTTGTGCAATCAAATCCACCATCATCTCTCTGACTAAATTCAAATCCATCAACATAACCTATTATTGCATCAAAAGAACCACCACTCTCAAGAACTTCTTTTTTTAGTTTAAAAGCTGCTGACTCTCCTTTTGGATTCTCTTGAGATGGTTTTGTGTCATTTACAAGTCCGGGTTCTACAACATAAGTTCCGCCTTTGTCTTTTAAAAATACAGGAGCTTTATTCATTTTTGTTGAAGCCCAACCCCATTCAACATAAACTTTTCTACCCAATGTCATAAATCTTTCTTGTAAAAAATCTAAATCTTCTAATGTAAAACAAGTCCAATTTACAGTGATTTTTCTTACAAAGGCTTGTTGTCCACTTGATAGATATTCTGATGTTAGTCCTTTTATACCAGCGTTTGGTCTATATGGTCTATCACCCCTTGCTTGATATGCATCTAAACCAAATCTTATATTTTTACCAACCGATTTAGAATACTCTGTGTTTGATAGAAGTATTGGGCCTTTTGTAAAATTACCCCCTAAATATGATTTATCTTCTGCTATGTCATCCTCTTGTAATCTTCCAGTTTTGGCTTCTGATTCTCTTTTGTTAAATTTCTTTTGTGTCTCTTCAGTATTTCTTCTTTTTTCTTGAATACTTTCAGTAGATAACATATAAAGATATGGTGTTTTTTGAATTGTTGTTAGGTATTGTTCTTTGGCTTTCTTTGACCTTGATGTGTAAGGATTGTCTTCCCCACTTCTACTATAAACTTTTCTCTTTTCATTGAGAGCTTCTTGTATTTTTGGATTTATTGGAGATGCTGAAGGCATTTTTTTACCTATTCATTGAATTAAATTCACTTAATATATCTGATATCTCCGTTGGGATACGAAGTTCTCCCTTAAAATTTTTTGAATAAAGTGAAGTAAAACCTTTTATTCCATTAGCTTGTGCTATAATCCACCATAATGAAGGGTCATCATAATATTTATTTGCTAAAATATCTAATCTTTCACTATACTTTGGTGTTATAAAAATATCAGAATTTTTTAGCTTTATTTTTGGATAGAGTGTATATGAATATACTCTTTTAGAATTATTGTTTATTTTTACTCTTGTGTTACTATATCTACCCATTACCTTATCCAGTTGCTTTAAGTCCAATACTTGTATTAAAATTAGCTAAATCTACTTTCTTGGTTTTCAAACTAAGTCCGGACGGTTTCGATTTAGGAAACATCCTATCTACTATTTCTTGTGTTTGTCTTTTTTCCTCAATACCAGTCGGGTCTTTTGATACATCTTTAATCCAATTTAATTCAAAATGTTTTCCTTTTGCGTTTGGTAAGTATTTTCCAATATATTGGAATTCAACATCTACTTGGATATTATGTGGTAATTGTAAATTTTCCTCAAATTCCCAAGTTGAACCATCTTGAACCGTAAGTGTTACTCCTGATAAATATCCAGGTGTATTTCTATACATATCACCGATAGTTAATTCCATCATAGGACTTAACATAGTTACTGGTTTAAAACCAGAATCTGGTTTTGGTGCATCTACCCAATTAGGATAACACATACCAACTAAGTAATTTAACTTTTCCCATAAGACTGGTAATTCTTGTCTTGTTGTTGGGTAAACTTGAAAACTAAAACCTACTGTCCTTGAAACACCTTGATAAATATAAACACTTTCTGGTCTTCCCATATATCTTTCTGTTGCATACTCAGGAGTTATCGTGTCTGTTATTCCTGAAAGTAAAGCACTAAAGTTGATAAACTTTTCGTTATGTATATCTTTAAATCTAAAATCAACTAAATCTGTATTTTTACCTTCACTACCATAAGGTGTCATATTAGCACGATTTACATTTCTTGTAGTTTTACCACCCTTAATTGGCCCTTCAAATGCTTTTGCTATTTTTCTATCAGTAAGTAATACTTTCGCAGCTGGATTACCAAGTTTCTTTTGTTTCCCATAGGCTTTTGCTCTATACTCTATTAATTTAGCTTCTTGGTCTATATTTGCTAAATCACTTATAGATTTTAAAGGATTATCTGAAAAAGATTTGATTGACTTTTTAAATGATTTAAATCCTTGAATATTTTTATTGAGTTCACCAATAACACTATCGTTAAATATTGAATCTCTCTTGATAGTATCTTCGTATCTATCTCCAACTGGAATACTTACACCAAACATTTCAAGTCCTTTTGTAAATGTTCTTATACTTGGTCTAACTCCACCACTACGACCAGATGGATTAACACTATCAACTAATTGAGTTGGTTTACCAGAATCACTATAAGTTTCATCTGGATTAAATCGTTGACCACCAAATTCATTTAGTTTTGATTTATTACTAAGAAAGCTTTTATCCTTTGTTGGTATTCCTCGTTTTAGTATTCTTGCTGTTTCTGTATCTTTTAATGCCATTATTTATCTCTATGATGCATATTGTGGGTTATTTATTGCTTTTAACATTTTCTCACCTTGTTTAAATCTTGCTTGTTCATATGGATTTTGTCCAGGAATTTGTGCTCCTCGTTGTGCCATACCTGATTGTAATCCTGCTAACTTCATAACATCTGCTGTTGCTATACCAAGTTCTGATGAAAATAATCTTCTTTGTTGAGCTGTTAGTTCTCCCACACCTTGTAATTGATTAGATAGTTCTTGCATAAACCCTACTTCATCACCTTGTGCTTGTAACATTGCAGCTCTTTGTAAATTAACTTGTTTACCAAGCATTGCAGATAACATCTGTTCTTTATTAATTCTTTCTGTAATATCTAATAGTCCATCACCAAATTCAGTTAATTGTCCAAATTCCATACCAAGTTTTTTAGCTTGTGCTACAGCGGCCATTAAATTTTGTTCACTCTGTCCGAGATGACTTGCGAATAAGTCTGCATTTTCTGCCATCTCTCCAATTATTACACTCGGTGATAATCCAGTTAGTCTTGCCATAGCAGCAGTGCTTTCAATCATATCTAATGCGACTTGTTTAGTAGCTCCGTGTGTGGCTTGAAATAATGATACCATTGAAGCGGCTTGTTCAGATGTTATACCAGCATTTCTTGCGGTAAGGGCCATATCTCCAGCAAAACGAACCATAGCTGGACTTACTTCACCAAAGGTATTTGCTAAGGCTTCCATTGAAGATGCAACTTGTTCTGCAGATATACCGAAGAACTTCATCTTGATGTTTATTAATGTTAGTTGACCAGCTACTTTAGCGGCTTCCGTTCCTGCAAGACCAAATTGTTCTCTCATTGCATTAACTCGTTTAACTATCATTATCAATGTAGTTACCATTGCTATTAATATTGAAGCTATTGCAACATATGGATTCATATTAGCTATTTGATTCCATACTAGTTGAGCTTTTTGAACCATTTTAATAGCACTAAATATACCAGGAAAGAAGTCTTGTATGGCACCATATGCTTCTTCATTTAATTTTGCTTGTTTTTGTAATGCTGCTATTTTGTCTTCTGCAGCTTCCGCGGCTTCTTTATCACCTGCTAAAACGGCTTGAGTTAAATTCTCTTGTATTTCTGTAACATCAGCTTGTTCGTATGATAAACCTAATCCTCGTCTAAATGAACCCTCAAGACCTTTTCGTTTTTCGTCTTCACTTTCAAGTAACTTATTCATCTCCATTTGTTTACTTATTAGACCTTGATAAGCTTCTGGAATATCTTTTATAGCTTCTTTTGCAGTCACCAAACCAGATTCTACTGCTTTGTTTACTTTTTCAATAGTGGAAGGAAGGTCTTTAAACTCCTTGAGTCTTCTGTCTATAATTGGTTTTGCTTTAGCCATAAATTATATATTCCTATTTGTTTTTGATTTATTGGGGTGTTCTAAATAATGAATTAATGCTATTTTTTTCTATTCGTAAAAATACTATCCATATATTTCTGATGTTTTTCGAGTTCACTCCAAGTTTTAGCAAACTCTGGGTCTTTCTTAGCTAGTTTTTTAACCATAGTAGGTCTCATACCTCTACCAAGATAGTAAAACAATTTGTCTAAAAGACCTTGTTTGGATTGTTCCGTTATTTTTTTATATTTAGCCATTTATAATCCTTAATTTATATTCAATAATAAATATAAGATTTTAATATTTTTACTACTTAAATCGTTGATTAGATTGGTTTGGTTGGTTCACAACTTTATCGTGTTCTTGTTTTTCTTTTTCATATTGAGTAACAAGTCGTTTATAATAAAATCTACGAAGATATACAGGTAAGTCATAAACTTCTGTAAATGTGAAACCACCTTTAGAATAAAAGATAATTTGGAATATTTGTTCGTGTAAGTCCGTTTTATATTGTGGAGTCAGGCCAAAAAAACTTAGCAGTCATAGGGACTGCCACCTTCTCCTTTTCACCTCTACTATTCTCTGAGGTTGCTGTGAAGTCTAGGTTGGGATTTTTTTCTGAAACATATTTTCTGAACGCATTTGAATCGACTGAAAAGAATTCAGTATCAACAAAGTTATTAATATATGCTTTTTCTTGTTTTCCATCTACTGACTTTATAAGATGTTTTAGTCTTGTTGAATTTTCTCTGTTGACTGCATTTATATCATCTTTAAATACTTTCTTTATAGCTTCTAATTCACCTTCTACATCCATTTCTGATTTGTGTGTAGGGATAGAAAATGTTACTATTCTTTCTGATTTTGGTAAAGTATAAGAAAATAAATTTACACCTTTTTTATATTCTGAAAAATCTAATTCTTTTGATTCTATTTCTGTCAAGTCTACTTTTCCGTCTACTCTCTCACCATACGAATCTAAATATGAAAAACCAAATTCTTTACCATATGCTAGTATTCTTGCTGCAACAAATATAGCGTTCTTATCACCAACTAATAAATCATTATAATCAATATCTTTGTTGATTATTAATTCTTGTAAAAGTTTGTCTAACGCTTTTCCTTGTTCAATTAAATTAACTGATGTGAGAATGTCTTCATCACGAGCAGTCATATATCTTAGTTCTATTTTACCAGATGATAATGGATTATCTTCTGGGTAAAAGTGTCCTGTTGACGGCAAATCTACGATTTCCGTAGGAAACTTTGTTTCTGTCATTTGATTAACTCCTTTTGTTAAAACCTTTTAAATAACTATATTATTTTTTACCACCAAAGATTTTTTCAGCACCTGCGATACCGAAACAACCTAATGTGATAACAACGAATGAATTGTAAATGAATTCTTGTATTACTAATTCGTTTCCAAACGCACCAGTAACCATATCAACGATACTTGTTATTGTCATTACTGCGAAAGACATAAAACCAATTATTGATTTTTCGTTGTATTCATTTTTATCTTTAAATATTTCACTAAATCCCATTATTATTCTCCTTATGAAGTTTTAAAATTGTAATATTGCGTAGTCGTATTGAAGTGTTAATGCTATTTCAACTGGGTCTGATGTTCCGTAGTCCATATCTCCAAAATTAGCACTTTGAATAAATGTTCCTTTAAGAGTCCATTCTTCAACAATGTCCCCAACAGGACCTAATAGGTTAAATGTGATATCTTTTTTGTAAAAGTCTGAATAACCTTGACGACCTGTAACTGACTCGTGATGTTCTCTCACCCATTCCATAACTGCTTGTGAAGCGGAAGGAACGATTGGGTCATACAATGTAATTTCTAATGGTTGCCATGCACCTTTACCTTTTACATACCTTTTAACATTTATATGTTCTAACACCACTTCATCAAATTGAATAGTTGGTCTATTCATTGCTTTGATAGTAAAGGCTGGTATACCTTCAATATACATAATAAACCTATTTTTAGTTTTAGGTTCAAAGGGTGTAAACATTATTTCACTTGGGTCTAATACTTTAGCCATTTAAAAATCTCCGTGTTTTATATTCAGTAATAAATATAACAAAACGAAAAAAATCGTTAAATATATTTCATTATACTTTGGAAGTTTTTTGAAAGTTTTATATGCTAAAAAAAACCCCACAAAAAGTGGGGTTTTCTTCAGTTTATTAACTATTATTCAGGGAATGTAGCACCTGTTGGTTGAACTACAAAGTCTAATACTATAAACTCTGCTGTTCGTGTAGGTTGAATAAATATCTGTCCGATTAGACGATTTCTATCGACTTCTTCGGGAGTATTATTTGTATCATCCATAACCACTCTAAATGCACTCAATCCACTATTTGATTGAACATCTTCCAAGAAAGGATTAACAACATTTAAGAAACGAGCTCTTGTTGCGTTAGTATTCTGTTCAAATACTAAGAAACGAGAAGTTGATGCGATAAATTTCTTTAAAGCTATCAATAATCGTCTTACATTTACTCTATCTAATGCTGAAGGTTTTCCTTGTAATGTTTTCTGTCCAAACACAACTACACCCTGTCCAGGGAATGTTGCGATAGGATTGACTCTATCTTCATACAACTTATCTCTTTCACTATGAGTTAGTCTAGTTTTTGCTTCTAACACATCTGATAAACCACCACGGTTTAGACCTGCGGGAGCGAACCATTCGTGTGCTACTGAGTCATTAAATGAAATGACACCAGGTAGAACAACTGATGGCGGAACCCAAGTTGGTCTGTTTGTATTATCGTCAAGAACTTTTACCCACGGGTAATAAGTTGCTGTATAGTTTGAATCTAATGATTTCACATTATCTCTCACAGTATCTACTGAATCACTATACAAAGCTGCATCAAGAATAAGGAAAGTATCTGCTCTCTCTTCTGATTTATCTATTGCGTGATTAGTAACATTTGTGTGAGTTCCGTGAATAACACCAGGTAATACCATCATATTGATATCAAATTCGTCTGGATTACTTACTGCGTTAATAGCTCTTTTATAAACTACTGAACCGGTTTTAGCTCCCCCATCCAAATTAAATCCTTGAGTGTTTGTTGCACTAATATCAGCACCTGTTGCATAATGTGTTGCTGGATTTGAACCATCAAATCCCCATTGGAAAGGAACTACAAACTTTCTTTGTTCAACTGCTGAACCTGAAAGTGTTAGTAATTCTGTTTGTCCTGCATAGTTAGTTGCTACTGCTGTAGCTCCGTCTGAACCAAACATATTTTCCAATGACATAGTAACATTACTACCTTGATTTGCTCCACTTGTTCCATAAGATATAGGTGATAAATATTCTCTATTATCTAGGTTAGAGTAGTTTAAACCATAGAATACATTTTGGTCAAAGTCGGCTACTGATGAGCTTTGGTTTGATTTAAATGATGCTGTTGGTATACTTGTTGCTGTTGTATTTTCTGAGTAATATGGAACATATACTTTGTTGTGTCCAAAAGGAACAACTGTAGTTGGAAATGTTTCTAAATCAGGAAAATCTCCAACTCTTATATGTTTACTTTTATTAGGATAGTCACCATAGTAAGTTAATTTACCATTTGAATCGATAGATGTGTGTCTATCACCAATTACTCTTGCGAAGTAATTAGATTCGTTTACATCAAGTGATAAGTTATCAAATTGTTCTATGACACTATCATTACTAGGTCTTCTTGAATCGTTTTTAAAGTTTACTGAACGAACTTGTAATGAGAAAGTTCCGTAATCAGAACCTGCTACACTACCAGCGTCTTTTATGTTCATAATATTAACTTTTAATTCTTGGTTAATATTACTTCCGTGTGCACGAGTGTAAACTCTGAATAGACTATACCTTGAACCACCTACATTTTGCGATTGTATGTAAGGTGTTCTTGCATATTGATAATCAGAATTACCTGTCCAAGTAGTTGCTGTTCCGTCTGCATTAAATCCAGTTGCTCCAACTGAAAGTTGTGAACCAGTTGCATCAAATGTTGCTGTTATGAAACTACCTGTTATTTTTCCACTCATATCTCCGTGAAGAGATTTAAAGTTTTTGTATAAATATACTGGTACTGTGTTGTTCTGTGGGTCATATGGTAATAGTTTGTCTATATAAGACTCACTACCCGTATCGAATGAAATTGTTTTACTCAAAGCTGTAGAACCTGTAATCTCCAACAAGGAAGATGATAAGGGTGCTACTCTTTGGTCTATCAATCCATCACTTATGTTTGCTCCGGTGACACCACCTAGTCTAGTAGGTGCTAATATTGCAATAGTTTTTCCAAATAGTTCTGGATATCCTTCTGCTGCGTCAGCTCCACCGACAGTTGCTAATGAACCAGTGGTTTTTATAGCTAATACATTAGCTTGATAACCACCAATTCCAAGAACGCGAACAATTGTTACTGTACCAGCAGATTTTAAATATTGTTTAGCCGTGTAAGGGACATAAAAACGAGAGTCAAGACTTCCAAATATCTCTTCAAACTCACTAAAATTACTGATTTGTGTTGGTGTGAACGCTGGGCCTTTTTGTGTTGGCCCAATTATTGCCGCACCAATTTCAGAAATTCCTTGTGGTAAGAATGATAAGTCTTTTTCTCGTGTAAATACACCAGGGCTAACTATTCTTTCTGCCATTTGTTTTCTCCAATTAATGAAATTTTTAATATACTAATAAATAGTATATAGTAATCCCAAACGATATATATGGGACTATTTTTTTTAGTTATTTTCTACTTCTTCAGTAGGTCTTGGTATGAATTCACCTGTTGTTGGATTTAAACTTCCAGCACCATATTTTTCATTTAGAGATTTAACTAAGTCAGATTCAGTTTGACGATTTGTTTCCCAATCTTTCGTAAGATTATCTTCCATTTCATCAAGACTATACATCTGTCTTTCTAAATTAATACGACTAACTTTAGTTTGTCCAAATTGAGTTGAAATACTTGCATAAGTATTTTGTAACTCTTGTAACGAACTAAGTTCTTCATCTGTGAATTTTACTGGTTCATCTGAACCCATTTGACTTTTTAATTTTGTTTCTTCAGCCATTTTGTAACTCCTTATTGTTTTACTGCTTTATATCTACGACCTGAACTATCTTCGTTTTGTAGTTCAATTGCTTTTTCCCAGGCTTCTTGTTCGTCATCAAACGAAAAAGTTTGAGTATCACCAGAACCACTAAGTTGACTCCAAAATTGTTGTTTTGTTGCCCAATTGGGGTCTGATGACCCTGTTAAAAAATATTGTTTTACTACTATCCAACTCATATGTATATAAATATCATCTTGTTTGTTATTATTACATTTTATTTTAAACGGGACCTCTTTTTCCCATCCAAATTCTTTTAAATTCATCTCTATTATCTTGTTCACCCATAATTATCTCTGGTGCATAATAAATATTCCCTTCTCCCTCTAAATACCACTTTATTCTTGCTTCGTCTGGGACTTCTAATTCTACTTCGTGATAACTAATTCTATCGTTATCCCAATAATGATGATGATGTTCGTATCCCTCTGAATAAACTGAACTTGGTCTTAGTATATTGTTATACCAACTAACAATAGCTCCTTCTTTACAATATGGTGCAATCAACCAGGGAAATAATGGTTTATTTTTCATATCACCATATGGGTCATAAAATACCGCATCATACTTTTTATCTGTTGGTATACTTTCTGCCCAATCACCTTTAACAGGAATTACATTTGGTTTATCTTCTGCCCATATTAATAGTCGTTCATACACCTCATCATTTATTTCTATAATTGTATGTGAATTAATATCGTGTGATTGTATATGTGTTGCACTAATACCCATACCAAATCCAGACTCTAAGATGTCACCACCATTTTTTGTAACTACTTCTGCGTGTTTGACCATTATCGGGTCTTCCCAATCAGACATTACTTCCCAACCAATTTCTGTATCTAATATTTGAGTATCTGTAAATGTATATTTAGCTATAGACGCTCTACCTTTCATAACCTATTATCTTCCTCCTCCTCCACCACCGAGTTCTTCATCAGTTACGAACGCACCTCTACATTCTACCATTCCGTGTGGAGCATTTCCGTCACAACTACCATCATTTGTGAATCCACCTATTGTTGTATTTAAAGTTGTTAAACTTATGTTAATTTTATTACCTGCTGTAAGATTAGAGTTTGCGTGAGCGGCTCCACCAAAAGCACAATTTATCATACCTGTTGTTGCAGTTGAACCATTGGATTCTAACGAACCACTCATTCTGAGTTCACCTGAATTATTTAATGCTGCTCCATTAATAGGCATTAGTCATCTCCCCGTAATTCATTGATATCTTCTTTTAATTCTTCTATTTGTTCTTGTTGTTCTTGAACAGCTTTAATCAATACCGCTGTTAATTTTGAATAATCTACTGATTTATAAGGTAAATCATCTCTTATGTCTTTTGAATCAGTAACAACTTCTGGAATTATTGATTCTATTTCTTGTGCAATCACACCAATATCGTGTCTTCCACCTCTTCGTGTTTTCCAATCAAATTCTACTGGTCTTAATTTTAATACTTCATCTAACCCATAATTCAAATCTTCAACTTCGTCTTTTAATCTTATATCAGAACCAACTTGTGTTGAAGCGGCTATAACATCTCCGTCTGCGTGGAAATCTCCACTTTGTGATAGCATAAATTTAGTTCCATCACTACCAGTTACTTGGATATTTGCTAAACTATCTATTCTTATGGCATCTAATTGAGCATTTGTAGCATTATAAACTGAAATGAATAAACCTTGGTCGTTACTATTACCTGTATCTCTGAAAGATGATATATCACAACCAGTTGTAGAATATCCACCTAATCTAAGTGTAGAGTGTTTTGCACCAACTGCACCTTCAGTTTGAAATATATGTAAATCTTTTGCAGGCGCACTAACATTTATACCAATTCTATTATTTCCAGCATCAACAAGAAACATATGAGTATTAGCATTAGACTCTACTCTAAAATCTGAATCGTGACTACCTTCATTAAATATTGCTCCATAATTAACTGACATTGGGGAACTAAATGAAGTATTACCATAAATACTATGATTACCTGAAGCATCTATTAAATATCTTCTTGTTCCTGCTGTTGAAAGTGCTATATTGTTAGCTCCTGGACTAAGTATACCAGTATCGGTATCTCCTGTAAAACTAAATGCTGGAGCTCCATCTGAACCTAAACCTGCTGAACGAATATATCCTGAACCAATTCTTGCATATTCTGCTCCTCCACCTGAACTTCTAAATATATGCACACCATTGTCGTAATAGTTTTGTGCATCTCCACTATCTCCAAGATAGATATTACTAACACCATCATTATTTTTTAAAAATGTATAAGTGCTATCTTTTCCTAATACTTGTTTAAATCCGTGAGTTCCATCCCAAATTTCTATACCATTACCACCAGCTTGAACTTTATCAGAAACATATAAACATCCAGCATTGTTCATTGTATATCTTGTTACAGCATTAGTTGCAAAGTTAAGTATATCTGAACCGTGGTCGTATTCTATGAATCCTCTCCAATTATCATTTGCTCCTCTACCATCTGCGAAAGAAAGAACTCCTTTTCCATCTGTTGCATCTGAAACGATTTGTATTCCTGTATATCCCGAAACACTTGGGCCTCCAACCATCAGTTGATGAGCTGAACCTGCGATTGCACCAGCTCCAGTTTCTCCAACATTTAACATTGGTGCACTACCGTTTGATGTTATTGAACCAGAGATATCTACTGAACCACTAATTCCTACCCAACCAGTTGTGGTTGAAGCGTTCATATTTAAAACAGCTCTACCTTCCATTTCAAATACTTGTCTTCCGTCATCAATTGTAATTCTATTATTATTACTTTGATATCTTCGTAGTTGTAAAGCTTCATCATACGATTCAACAATACCACCATCTACCGTTAATTTTGTATTGAAATAATTACCATTTCTATCTGTTATAATGTGATTCCAACTTGAATTTCTTGGGCCGTGTAATACATATCCGTGTGGTGTTTTTATTCCCATACCGTGTGCTGGAGCTAGCTGCAAAGTTTCTGGACTTCCAATTCTTGTTCTTCCGTGCCACGGGTGATTTGCGTCTTTGGCTGAACCGGATGCATCTAATCCAAGACCACCAGTTACATTTGTGTTTGATTTATTACCAAGTGCAATAGAACCACTAACCAACATATTATCAAATATTTGATTTCCACTATTGTTCATTTTTACAACTTTCCACCCAGAGATTACGCAAGACCTTGTTCCACTACCTGCACCATAATTAAATAAGGCCATTGGTGTAAAATACCTAGAACTTGTTTCAAAAGTTCCCGTTGTTGAAATGGAAGAACCTGAAATGTATCCAGTTTGTTTTATCCATTGACCAGTTCCTGTATTTGTGTTTGACATTACCCAATAACCATAAGAACCTGGATTACCACCAGTAGAAGCAAAGTTTTGGTCATACTCATTTGAACCCATATAGTGTGTTTGATTATCACCTACATTCTGTATCCAACATTCCATATAATAAACATCACCGTCTCTTATTGGAATATAAGGAAATCCTGAATTATATTCACCACCAACACTCACTTGTCCATCAATTCTAATTGCGTATCCACCAGGAGCATCAGCTGATGCTGTAAAGTATACATCATCTTTAGCATTATCTCCAAACCATTTAGCTAAATTTGAATCTGACCAAGTTTGGTCTATTGAAAATATTTCTTCACCAGTTGTATAGTGTCCTACTGGATGTTGTTCAACCGTAGAAGGTTGTGATGTTCCTACTTTGTTTTGGTGTGATATCATAATTCCACCAGGTGTTCCAGTTCCACCACCCACCACTAATGAACCAGATAAACCGGAGGAAGCTGCGAATATTCCAACTGTATTATCACTAGAATTTGTAAATAAAGCGTGACTTTGTGCATCAGTTTCTATTCTAAAATCTACTAAAGGACTTGAATCTTCATTAATAACAACAGGTCCTGCGTGTTTGAACATAAGAGTAGATTTATTTTGTGTTCTGTTATAAAAATATAATTGAGAAGTATCGTGTTCTATACTAACTGGACTACCACCATCTCTGTTAAATAATACCGATTGGTCTGCAGTTACATCAATTTTTAATGCTCCACCACCTGTAATTAAAGTCATTCCTGAGCTTCCGTCTAATGTTATGTAAGGTGTTACTCCACCACTACCATTATCACTTCTTAAAACAATATCTTTATCATCTGCATTATTTGTTATGTATAAATCACCGACATAGTTTTCAATTCCAGTATCACTTCCGTCGTGAAATAAATGTAAATCATCACTAGCACCAATCGTTAATCTTTGATTATCATTTGGTAATTTAACTTTACCTACTGCACTTGCATCTATTTGAAGAGCATTAATACTTGAACCACCATCATTCACTTTAATATAGAAGTCTTGGTCTGATGTTACATTGTTTATATAGTTGTTACTACCATCGTGATATATTTGTAAATCATTACTTGCTCCAATCTTTAATTTTTGATTATCGGAAGGTAAAATAACACTACCTACATCACTTGCATCTATTTGAATAGCATTAATATGACTTCCACCATCATTAACCGATAAAAACATATCTGCATCAGCAGTGTGATTTCTTATTTGTAAAGTTCCAGTATTATTTCCCCAAACTGAATTAGTACCNCCGTGTCCAAAATAAATATCGTTACCAGCACCAATGTATAAATATTGATTATCGTTAGGAAGTTTGACAGCTCCTACATCACTTGCATCTATAATTATAGCATCAACACTTGAACCACCATCATTGACTCTAAAATAAATATCTCTATCACTAATAGTAGAGTGTATAAAATTAATATTACTATCGTGAACTATTTGTAAATCATCAGAATCTCCAAGTTTGATTCTATCTCCATCTCCCATATCAATATGTCTAAAAGGAAAGAAATCTCCATCATTATCAAATTGAGATAATGCTGAACTATTACTACCTAATTTTAATAAAGCATTTGGTTCATCTGCAGTAAACCAGTTTCTAAATGTTGTGCCATCGTGAGAATAAATAATTAAACTTTGGTTATCATCTCTATGTGATATAGAATATTTAGTATGAGTGCCATCAGTTGCAGATTTACTAAGTGTAATTCCACCTTCACCATCATCTGCTGATTTTATATCCATATAACTTGCTATATCTACATTAATATTTCTTGAACTACCATCTATTGTTAAGTATGCAGTAGTACCACCACTACCATCATCTGAAGATAATATAATATCTTTGTCATTGGCTTTGTTAAAGATTTGGAAATTACCTGTTTCATTATAAAAATAACTATTACTTCCATCGTGATACATTTCTAAATCATTACCAGTTCCAACTTTTAGTTTACCATTGTCCTTTATGTGAACATCGTGATTAAAGATTGCAGTTCCAGCATCACTTGCATCTATTTGAA
>JGI24003J15210_10000425_pt1 | contig 18189 bp, 25 predicted proteins | sample LinPmetageLP28_FD_15210 | JGI IMG/M metagenome (IMG submission 15210)
TAATAAAGCACGTTAAAGAGATGCACAACGGACACTTCCAAAGTCGTAAGCATACCAGTACAAGATGGCACGAACATAATTGCAGACCACAATGCCCCAAGTGTAACCTATTTGATGAAGGACAGAAATGGATATATGGCAACAAGTTAGTAGCTGAACTAGGCAGAGATACAGTAGATGAAATAGTAGCACTAAGCCACAAATCTGTTAAATACTCTAAGTCAGATTTAGAATATCTGATAGAAGTTTACAAAGAGAAGTTAAAAGACCTTTGTGAATAAAAACTTTTCAACACCATAAAACTTACACACATTTTTTTGTATAATGCTATGTGATTGATAATCAGCTATATACAACTTTAGTACAAACTGCTGCAAACTTCATACCAGCAAAAGATTTAGATGATGTTACGCAAGAGGTGTTTATGTCATTGTACGAAGATACCGATAGACTTGAACAACTTATAAAAGACAAGAAGATAAAGTGGTATTTTATTAGGCTTTGTAAAAATAATTACTATTCTAAGACTTCTAAATACTACTACAAGTACAATAGACCTTACAAAGATATTAGCTTCCATAGTGATTTGATGTTACATAATTTAAAAATCACACAAGAAAATTTATATTTAATAGAAGATAGTGATGTGATAAATGATATACTATCAGAGTTGTATTGGTATGATAGAGAGTTATTTAGATTGTATGTACTTGGTGATAATGATGGCAAAAGATATACCTATTCTAGCCTTAGTAAAAAGACCAAGATAAGTAGAATGAATATATACATAACTATTAAAAAGGTTAAGGAATATATAAAAGAAAGATTAAAAGAGAAGCGTAATGATTTATGATGATTTACAAAGATTAGTGGGGTATGGCTTGAGCATCATAGAATGTTATGATGAACGAGGACAACTAGAATACATTATAAACCTAGATGAGATGGTATTTGATGATGTAGATATAGTACTAAGTGATGAACACGAACCAATAGGAATTATTAAACTTTATAGATATGGACAAGAGAAAGGAAATGGACACTCCAAACTTAATGGTAAAGACCTATAACTATCTAAAGGCAGTAAGCAAAAGAATATTAGGTGGTATGGAGAATGTAGATGCTACTACATATTATGATAGAGCATATATCTGCTCACGATGTCCACACCTAACACCTGATGTAGAATGTAGTATATGTGGCTGCCCAATAGAAACTAAAGCAGCGTGGAAAACAGAAAAATGCCCTAAAGGAAAATGGTAACAGAAGAACAAAAACAACGCATATTAAAAGTGTGGGAGTTCTGCAAAACTGGCAGAGCAACAACTAAAGAAGCTAAAGTAGAACTAATAACACTATACAACGAGATACATAGAACAAGATATAAGACTACTTCTAATTGTAGCAGTTGTATAAATACTTGTTATCAAGGTATAAAAAAAATAGTAGAAACATTATGAACACACCAAATTACTACAAAGGAACTTATTACAAAATGGAAGCACACGAAGTCATAGAAGATTTTTGTGGCAATAACTATAACTTAGGTGTAGCACTAGCCTACTTAATGAGAGCGGGTAAGAAAAAAGATAATGATATATCTAAGGATATACAAAAGGCAATAGACCATTTAAACTTTGAACTGAAAAGGCAGAAGCACCTTAACGAAGAACAGACAGAACTAAATAAAATTAACGAAAAGTTTTTTACCAATGCAATCAGTACCTATTAATAAAATACGCAATAACCCTATTAACCCTAGATTAGTTAATAAGGCAAAGTTTGAAAAGCTAAAGAAGTCTATACAAGATTTTCCACAGATGCTAGAACTAAGACCAATAGTAATTAACGAAGATGGTGTTATACTAGGTGGTAATATGAGACACAAAGCATTAGTAGAATTAGGATACGAAGAAGTACCTGTAATAGTTGCAGAGCATATTACTAAAGAACAAGAGAATGAGTTTATAATAAAAGANAACTTAGGNTTTGGCGATTGGGATTGGGATATACTAGCTAACGAATGGAATAGTGTAGAGTTAGAAGATTGGGGGTTAGATGTATGGCAAAATGAAGATGATATACTAAATACTTTAAACGAAGAAATAGAAGAAACACCTAAGGATAAAATAGTATGTGCCTTGTGTGGTAAATAATTGACAAAATCTGACACTTATGCAGGATAGAACAGAGAAAGGTAAACTAGCAATGCTAGAAGCATTAGAAAAGACTTTAGGAGTAGTTACTGGTGCTTGTAAGCTAGTAGGTATATCAAGAGAAACACACTACATATGGCTAAAAGATGATGAGGCATATAAGTTAGCAGTAAAGAGTATTGATGATGTAGCAATAGACTTTGCAGAGAGCCAATTACACAAACAAATAGGAAAGGGTAAGACACAAGCTACTATATTTTATTTAAAGACCAAAGGTAAGAAACGTGGGTATGTGGAGAAGCAAGAGCTAGATATATCAGGAGAGTTTAAACCTATCAATATTATCCTAAAGAAAGACGATGATAGCAACGCTAACGGATAAACAATGGTTAGCAATAGAACACCTAACAGATGATACTACAACAGAGGTGCTATATGGTGGTGCAGCAGGTGGTGGTAAGTCTTATTTAGGTTGTGCGTGGATTATAACCCTATGCACACAGTACGATGGTGTAAGATGTATGATAGGTCGTAGTAAGTTAGACAGTCTTAAAAAGACCACACTCAATACTTTTTTAGATGTTTGTAACGAATGGGGAATAATAGCCAACGTACACTACAAGTACAACGCATCAAGTAATATTATTACATTCTACAACGGTAGTGAGGTCATACTAAAAGACTTATTTCAATACCCATCAGATAAAAACTTTGACAGTCTAGGTTCATTAGAACTTACTGCTGCATTTATAGATGAGTGCAATCAGATTACAGAGAAAGCAAAGCAAATAGTAAGTAGTAGGATTAGATACAAGCTAGACGAGTACAATTTAATACCTAAGATACTAATGACTTGTAACCCCAGTAAAGAATGGGTGTACACAAGTTTCTACAAGCCACACAAAGAGAATAGGCTACCAGCTTACAGAAAGTTTATACAATCGTTAGTAACCGATAATAGACACATATCAAAGCACTATAAAGACCAACTAGAAAAGCTAGACCATATCAGTAAGCAAAGATTACTATTTGGTAATTGGGAGTACGATGATAGTGAAGATAAGCTAATAAACTACAACGCTATTCTAGGTGCATTTGAATTAGAAGATACTCCAAGTGGTACAGGTTACATAACTGCCGATATAGCTAGGTTTGGTAAGGATAAGACAGTCATAGTGTATTGGAATGGTCTAAGAGCCGAATACTTTAAGGTGTTAGATGTTAATAGTGTTACACAAGCAGCAGATGAAATACGCATCATACAGAGAAACTACAACGTAGCACTAGGTAATATTATAGTTGATGATGATGGTGTAGGTGGTGGTGTTAAGGATATATTGAGATGCAAAGGCTTTGTAAACAATTCTAAGGCACTTAAAAATGAAAACTATATCAATCTAAAGACGCAATGCTATTATGCTCTTAGCGACGCTCTAAATAAGTCTAAGATGTATATTAACTGTACTAATGTAACATACAAGAATTATATTGTGCAAGAATTAGAGCAAGTAAGACGTAAGAACTTTGATAAGGACACTAAGCTACAACTGATAAGTAAAGACGTGGTAAAACTAGCCATAGGTCGCTCTCCAGACTTTAGTGATGCACTAGCGATGAGAATGTACTATGAGTTAAAACCACAAGGGCAATATTACATACAGTAAGACTATTATACTCAAATTTTAATTTTTATATTTTATATTATGGATTTAATTATCAATGACATCAATTACTCAATACCTACAAGCTGGTCGCAAGTATCGTTAGGTAAGTATATGGACTTTATGACAGAAGCAGAGGGTATAGAGGATGAGTTAGAAAAGATGATAATAACTATTAGCAGTTTCACTAATGCACCTGCTGAACTATTGCAAGGTTGTAAAAAGTCAGATATAGATGCAGTAATGAATCAACTAGGTAAGCTAATGGAAAATCAAGCTAATACAGATTTAAACTTAGTGATAACAATAGATGGTGTAGACTATGGTTTCCATCCTAACTTACACGAACTAAAGTTAAAGGAGTTTGTAGATTTAGATAATAAACTAGGGCAAGGCTGGAGTGCTATGGATAGTGTTATGGCTATCTTATATAGACCTATTACAGAACAAAAAGGAGAGAAGTACAAGGTACAAGATTATGATTATAGGACTGCTAAGAAACGAGCAGAGTTGTTTAGGGATAACCTAAGTATTGACACAGTAAACGGTGCTAGTAGTTTTTTTTTGACTATCGCAACGGATTACATAGCCACTACTCAAGCCTATTCAAAGAGCCTATCGAGGAGGGAACGCAGGAAACTTTTAAGACAGAAGAAGAACAGTTCGGAGAAAAGTATGGCTGGTACAGTTTAGTATATAACTTAGCAAATGGTAATATTTTAAAGTTTCAAGAGGTATTAGAATTAACAGTTAATGAATGTTTTAACTTTATAGCATACCAAAAGGATTTAACACACATACAGAGAAGAAAATGATATTAACAAACGGTTTAGAAATTAAGAATGTAACACTTAAAATGCTTTACGAAGTGTTTAATACAATAGGTGTTAGTCATTCACAGATAAACACAACTACAATAGGTGATATATTTGAAATAGACCTAACAGAAACAACTTACCCACTTATGCACGTTGCAACTAATACTGCATCGTTTAACTCTAATACACTAACGTACACATTTCAGATTATAGTAATGGACTTAGTAAGTAAAGATGAAAGTAATGAAGAAGATGTGTTAAGTGATACATTAGAAACAATAGGTGATGTTATCAGCTTACTAAAAAACCAAACTTCTAGTTTTACAACTATTGATGATTTTCAAACAGAAGTAGCTATAAGTCCTAGTGTAAGTTGTGAGCCATTTACTGAAAGATTTGACAATGAGGTAAGTGGATGGACTGCTAACATAAGTATAGAAGTTGGCTTCAATGCAAGTCAATGTAGTGGAAATGTCGCAACTAACTGAGAATGAATGAGTTACAGGAAATGCGTAACAACGAAGTAACACAAACAAGAATATATACACTATATAAATATATATATAGTATAGATATTAATTTAATAGTATTAATAATATATAATATAATAAGAACTAAATTTTAAAAAATGGGAACTACAATAACACCATCAACGTTGACAGTACAGATTAAAGAAGAAATTACTTTAGGTGGCACGTCATACGACCAAACAGTAACAAAAAGCATAACAAGTATTGCTTCTTACTCAAAAAGAATATTAAAAATCAATGCAAGTTCATCACACGTTGTAGCACAATTTGGTGATAGTACAGTTAATGACTTATATGACGTACAAAATGTTAAGTACATTAGAATAACAAACCTAGATGATGCTAGTGCTATCATAGTAACTGCATCAGGCGATAACGAAGCTGGTGCATTAGAATTAAATCCACAAGAGAGTTTTCAGATGTTTAACGGTAAAGTAAGTGGTGCAGCCGCAAAGGCAGCAATAACAAGTGTAGATGATATAGAAAGCATCTTTGTTCATAATGCTACTGGCGTAGGTGTAGACATTGAATTAGTTCTAGCTACTGTATAATGAGCAACGTAGATAAAGTACTAGACACTTTTGGTAAAAAGGTCGTGCAGACTGCTAAGGGTATCTTAAACGCTAAGGGCAAAAATGCTAGTGGCGATTTAGGTAGTAGTCTAGGGTACTTTATTAAAGTCTATCCAAGTGGTGCGATAGATATGTCATTTGTAGCAGAGGGTTATGCTAAGTTTGTAGATAAAGGAGTTAAGGGTAGTAAGTCAAGTGCTAAAGCACCTAAATCTCCTTACAAGTACACAACTAAGCAGCCACCATCAGGAGTAATAGATAAATGGGTAGTTAGGAAAGGCATACAAGGTGCAAGAGATGAGAAGGGTAGATTTATTAAGCGTAAAAGTTTAGTGTATGCTATGGCTAGAAGTATTAAGCTATATGGAGTAAAGCCTACTAACTTCTTTACAGATGCTTTCAACGTAGCATATAGAGATTTACCACAGGAGTTTATAAAGGCATACGCAAACGACACACAACAGTTTTTAAAATTTGTAAGTAAAGAAATGTAAAATGGCAGTAAAATTAACTAACACAAGTCAAGGTAACGTAAAATTATTAGCACCAGCTTATTCAGATATAGTAATAGAAGCAGAAGGAATACCTGCTAACATTCTAGGCTTATACAATGTTAAGTACATAATGTATTTATTTATTAATAATTTTGGTGTAATGATAAAATTAAAAGCACCATTAGATAGTAATAACAAAGCATTGTTTAGAATATCATCAATACTTCAAGACTACACACAAACAGATAAAAGGGGTTATGATATAGATAACATATATAGTAGGCATCAAGGAAATCAAATGTTAAATAGTAATCACTCCGTACATACAATAGATGAATTTTGCAGAAATAGAAGTAATTTAAATTCTTGTATTGCTTTAGGTGGTTATGAATACAGTACAACACCAAGTGGTGAGATTATTGAACCTGATGCAAGTATAAATACTGATGTGCAGTTCTTATTTTTAAATTCAGTAGCACAACATAAAGATGGTTATAGTTCACAAGATTTTAGTGATTACTTGTTAAACTCTAATATGAAAAAGTTTCTTAGTGTATTTAGTTCAGAACAAAATATACAAATGGGGCAGTATCATACCATAGGTTTTTTAAATGGTGAACATCACGAGGTAAGTCAAGTATCAAATATACAGATTAGAGCCTATGATATTAATGATAATATAGTAGATACTCTTTTAGTCGCTAATACAGACATAAATGGTGGTGCAGTTTACCCACAAGACCTATATACAATAGATGGTGCAGTTTCTCCACCTACACCAAGAACAAATAAAGGTTTATTATATTTTGGTTGTGGTACAAAAAATTTAACTAATACAGGATTTAATTTTCAAAATGCAACTTATTATATTGTTACGGCAGTACACGCTGGCAGTGCAGCTAGTCAAGGATATAGATTTAATATAGTAGGTGCAGACTGTAAGGGTTATGAAACTATACGATTAGCATTTCTAAATAGTCTAGGTGCTTGGGATTACTACAACTTTACTAAGAAATCTACAAGAAGCACACAAATTAACAAGAGTGTGATGAAACAAAACTATGGAGAGATACCATACTACTCTACAACTGCTTTAGGTAACCTTTTACAAAAAGATTATTACAATCAAGGTACTTACGATGGTGGTACAAGAGTATTTAATGTAAATGCAACAGAAACAATAGAGGCTAATACTGATTTTGTAAATGAAGAAGAAGCTGCTATATTAGAGGAGTTGTTTTTAAGTCCTGATGTATATATGCAAACAGGCGATATATTTGAGCCAGTTGTTATAAATGAAACAGAGTATGTTAAACAAACTTCTGCAAATGATATGTTAAAGCAATATATCATAACAATAGAAAAAGGACACAATAAGAGAGTACAAAGACTATGATAAGACTGGTAGTACAAAATCAAGTAACTAATGAGTTACAAGAGTTAGATACTTTTGGTAACGAGAATATTGCATTGACATTACAAGTAGATGATGTTAGAGATATAGAAAGCAAAAACGCAAGTTATTCTAAAGATTTTAACTTACCTGCTACTAAAACTAACAACAAATTCTTTGAGCATTACTATAACTTAGATGTATATGCACAAAACTACAACGCATATAAGAACGTTAAAGCGTATTTGTATGATGATGAGGTGTTAATACTTGAAGGCTTTTTAAGGCTCTTAAACGTAGTAGAGAAAAGCACAGAGATAACTTATAACGTAGTTTTATTTAATGATGTAGCTAATATTATAGAAACATTAGGCGATGCAACAATAAAAGATTTAGACTTTTCTGATATAGAACATAACATAACAGAAGCTAATGTGTATAACAGTTGGGATAATACTGGTGTAACATTATCAGATGCAACACAAAGTACAGTACCTTTTTATCCATTAGTTAATAATGGTGGTCTTATGGCTGACCTACAAGGTCAAATAAATATAAATCCATATGAGAGTTATATTTTAAATATCAAGCTAAAATATTTAGTTGACAAGATATTTGGTTACGCAGGATTTAACTACAATAGTAACTTCTTTACAGGCAGTCTTTTTAATGAGATATACTTTGATACGACAATAAACACAGATATAGGTGATAATAATATAACTGATGTAATAGAAGCATCAGACATAAATAATGCTACACCACAACTAGCATTAGGCTGGAGTCAAGTATATGACAATGTTACTTTAAGTTTTGATACTGAAACAGGTGATGATAATGATTACTTTAATGAAACAACAAGTATATTTACTGCACCTTTTGATTGTATATTACAAGTGTATGCCTATGTAAAAATAAAAAATGATTTTCAATTTGGTGGTCAGGTTGATTTAACAGTAAATACAACTAACAATGGTGTACCAATATATTATAACTTAGATACTGTTTATGCAAGTCCTAACGCTACTGCACCAATTAGTTTAAGTGGACAAGCCATAGTACCTAGTGGTGCAACTGCTAAGATTAGTTTAGTCGCACCGTTTAATGTACTTACTGATGACATTTATTTTGTTGCATCTAATACAGATAAACTTATACTAACTGTATTGCCTTACAACTTAACAGATGAAGCTATTACATCAAGGCTAGGCGATATTAAACTATCAGATGTTCTTAAAGATTTAACTAAAATATTTAACTTGACATTTGAAAGTACAGGCAATAATACTTTAAAGATAGAGCCTTACGATACATTTACAAGTAATGCACCTACATTAGATTGGACAAGCAAGATTAATACTAATGAATTTGTTATAGAACCTATCGAAATACCTAAACGTATAGAGTTTAAACACGCTTTAGAAGATGAGGATTACTATAAAGGCAATTACAATAAGAGAAATGTTATAGAGTATGGTTCACAAATAGTAGAATTTGATGTAGATAACGATGAGATTAAAAGCATAGAAACAGAAGTATTCTCTGCACCATACATAACTAAGATTTTAGGCGCAAATATTTACACACAAAACATTTGTGAATATGATGATGGTACTTTATCTGCTTACGATAATAAGCCTAGATTAGTATTTAAAAGAAACACAATATATACAGGTGTAGATTTAAACGACCCTAACGGATTTTTTGATACAATACAGATGAATGAATGGCAGACAGATTACGCTAACGCTACAATGTATGATGATGATTTATCTGCTACAACTTCAAACACTAATAGCTTACTTTTTGGACTTATAGAAACATCACACTTAAACGGTATTTTAAACACGCAGCCAACTAATACTTTATACAACGAATATTGGTTTAATTACATAAACGAAAAGTACAACACTACAAACGGTCTAATATTAAAAGCAGAGTTTAATCTAAAGAAAACAGATATACTAAACTTTAGTTTTGCCAATAAGATTAGAATTAAAGACCAACTATATAGGGTTAACAAGATAGAGTACAACACAGATGAAAATAGTTTAGCAAAAGTAGAACTGCTTAGAATATGAGAAAGATACATAGCATAGATAGTACAGGTAAGATTAAGTTTGTAGGTAGCAAAGGAGAAGCTATTGATGGTACAGAAGAAGATTGCAAAGCATACGGATATAAGTTTGCAAATAATATATGTAGAATACCATCAGCTAAACAAGAGGTTAGTAAGGCAGATAACTTTATCAATGGTAATAATAATGTTGTTAACGGTATAAGCAATAGTGTTTTAGGCAATTCTAATACCCTTAGAGCAAGTAACTCCGTAGCAATAGGTAAAGGGCATTATATGGACAGAAACTCTATGTATGCAACTACTATTGGCTTAAACTCGTATGCAGAAAACTTTGGGGAGTTGAGTTATAGCAGTAGTGTAACTAAAAACAGAGCAAAATTTAGTATTTTACAATTTGACGGTGTTACTACTAATAATACTGCTACTGAAATATATTTAGGTGGTCATTCAGGCGCAAGGTTATATATTAATGAAAGTTATGAGAGTGGTTTTGCTATTGACTATACGGCAGTCGCTATCAATCCTAGTAGTAACGATATATTTACTAGCTATGGACACGCTACCTACAAATTTACAAATAGCACACTAACAGAAGTAGGACACGAGAAAAGTACAACGATTAGAGATAGTAGTACGAGCCAATACGATATAAATTTTGCACCTATAAGCAGTACACCTGATTACATAGAAGTAAAAGTTGAGGGTAAATCAGGACACACAGTCTATTGGACAGTAGTACTACAAATAACAGAAGTAAGATATGGATAAGGCAACAGAGATTAAGTTAATGGGTGATGTTATCAAAGTAGGTTTTAGTGCATTAAAAGACGTACTACCCTTGATAACTAAGTATAAAGACAAAACAGATTATAACGAGATAATACTAGGCAAATGGCACAAGAAGAAGTAATATTAAAACTTAGTACTGATGTTGGTGATGCTAAGAAAGACTTAGAACAAGTAAAGACATCAGTAAAAGACATAGGTGATGCTAGTAAAACCACTGCAAAAGCCACAACAGGAATCAGAGATGGTATTAAGGGTGTGGGTGTAGCATTAAAAGCTGCTGGTATTGCTTTAGCACTTAAAGCGTTTGAATTGCTTAGTGAGGTATTTATGCAGAACCAAAAAACTGCTGACTTCTTTAATACTGCATTTGAAGCTACAAGTATAGCCATTAATGACTTTGTAAACTTTGTATTCAATAACTTTGGTACAGTCGCAGACTTCTTTAAAGACGTTTTTGAGAACCCTATTGAGAATTTAAAGGCATTAGGCACTGCAATTAAAGATAATCTAATAGAACGCTTTAATAGTGCAATAGAGGTAGCTGGTTTACTAGCCAACACTATTAGTTTGTTAGTTGCAGGTAAATTTAAAGAAGCTGGTGTAACTATTAAGGAAGCTGGTAAGGAAATGGTTGACGTATTTACTGGTGTAGATGGTACAGTAGATAAAGTAGCAACTACATTTAATGAGGTAACAGAAGCAGTAGTAGATTATACTAAAGAAACTTTAAATAGCGCAAAGGCTAATGTACAACTACAAAAACAAGCTGAACTATCACAAGTTAAGATACAAGGTCTTATAGAAAGCTATGATAGACAAGCAGAGAAGTTAAGACAAGTAAGAGATGATGAAAACCAAACCTTTGAAGATAGGATAAAGGCAAATGAGCAACTCGGTGTAATATTAGAAGAACAAGCTAAACAGATGTTAGCTTTACAACAGATACAAGTAAAGGCTGCACAGATTGAGTTTAATAAATTAGAAAATCAAGAAAACTTAATAGCACTAACAGAAGCACAAAATGAGTTACTAGCTATTGAAGCACAGATAACAGGTTTTCAATCAGAACAACTTACTAATCAGGTATCTTTACAACGAGAGTTACAAGATGTTAAAAAGGAATTAGCATTAGAAGGTGTAAGCGAAAGAGAAAGAGAGTTAATAGAAGTAGAGCAACAATTCGAAGAACTATTTAGACTTGCTGAAAAGAGTGGCACAGATATTACTGCATTAGAAAAACAAAAATCTAAAGCAATTAATGAGATACGCAGACAACAAGCTATGGCAGACTTAGATACGCTAAATGAAAGTTTTGAAAACCTAAAGCAATTAGCAGGTGAAGAAACTGAATTAGGTAAAGCAATAGCAGTATTTCAAAGTACAATAAACACTTATCAAGGTGTAAGTGCTGCACTAGCATCTGCACCACCACCATTAAACATATTACTAGCAGGTACAACATTAGCTGCTGGTATAAAAAATATACAGAAAATAACCAATACACAAGAACCACAGTTTGCACAAGGTGGTTTAGTGGGTGGTTTTGGTACAGGAACGAGTGATAGCGTAAGTGCTAGACTATCTAAAGGAGAAAGTGTTATAAATGCACGTAGTACAAGAATGTTTAAACCACTTCTAAGCGCAATAAATGAAGCTGGTGGTGGTAGGTCATTTGCAAGTGGCGAAGGTGCAGGAGGTACGACTATGGGCGTTGTAAAAGCCTTTGTAGTAGCTGATGATATGACTAAGCAACAAGATAAATTAAGTAAAATAAGAAGAAAAGCAACAATATAAAAAAAAGATTATGCCTTGTAAAGAATGTGATAACGGAAAATATAGGTTTGGTGATGGTGATTGTAAATACGATACTCTACAAGAGTGCGAGAGCGCACACGAAACTTACGACATCGTAGAATTAATTGTAGATGAGAACAACGAAGAACTAGCGATAGATGCTATATCTTTAGTTACTTCTCCTGCAATAGAAACTGACTTTGTATATTTTAATGATGTAGAAAGCAACTTAACACTTGCTAAAGTAAACGAAGAAGAAAGACTGCTAGTAAGTCCAGCTTTGATACCTTACAAACAGATATACAGATACGATGCTAACAAAGATAAAAACTACTATGTGTATTTTACTGCTGATACAGTTCGTAAAGCAGCAGAAGCGTATATGAAACACCAAAACACTAACAATGCGACCTTACAACACGAAGAAAAAGTTACAGGAGTGCATACAGTAGAAAGCTGGATAGTAGAAGATAGCAAAAACGATAAGAGTAACCTATATGGTTATGAATTACCAAAAGGTACTTGGTTTGTATCTATGCGAGTAAACAATGATGAGGTGTGGGAACGTATTAAAAGTGGCGAGTTGAAAGGTTTAAGTATAGAAGGCTACTTTGTAGATAAAATGGAAACACTTGCTAAGACTGACAAGAAAAAGAAGAAAAAGAAGAAATATGCACAAGTAGGTGAGATAGATGGCTTTCCTGTATTTGACAATATAGAAGATGCAGTTGAGGTTGCTAAAGAATTAGGTTGCGAGGGTTACCACGAACACGAATTAGAAGGTAACACAGTATATATGCCTTGTTCTGACCACGAGATACTAGACACACTAGCAACTATCTTAGATGAAGATTGTAACTGTTTAGATACTGACCTAATTACACCTAATCCTTGCACAGAGGGTTATGAGCCAATAGGACATAAGATAAAAGATGGTCGTAAAGTACCTAACTGCGTACCTATTGATGCTAAAAAAAAAAGTAAACTAGAAAGCTATACTGACTATCCTAAAGGTGCTACTAGCAACGCTAAGAGAGCAATAGAGTATAAAGAAGAAAATGGTAGTGATTGTGGTACACAAGTAGGCTGGACACGAGCAAGGCAACTAGCAGATAGAAAACCTATAAGTAGAGATACTATTGCACGTATGGCAAGTTTTAAAAGACATCAGCAGCACAAAGACGTACCATATAGTGAGGGTTGTGGTGGTTTAATGTGGGATGCGTGGGGCGGTACAAGCGGTGTAGAATGGGCAATAAGAAAATTAGAACAAATAGACACAAAATAAAACAAAACAAACTAAATTATATTTTATATTATGGAGGATAAATTTTACAACGAACTTAGTAAGTTTAAGAAAGCTGATGACACTAAATCAGTAGAACTTGAAAAGATAGAATTAGCTACTGTAAAAGACCTTATCGAACAAGGTAAAATTGCAAAAAGACTAATAACACAAGGTAAAAAAGAATTACAAGCATTAAAAACACAAGCAAGAGTAACTGCTGATGCTTTTGATAATTTTACTAATGGTCCTTACTTTGAAATAACACAAAACATACGAAAAGTAAGACAACAAGCTAAAGAACTAGGTGTAGATTTGCCTAATGAAGTAGAAGCTGCTTATAAAATGGTAGATAAAGCTAGAGGTGAATTTAAAAATGGTAGAGCATCAAATTGGTTTAAAGAAATAAATAAATTATAAAATGGATTTAAAAGAACGTATAAAAGTTGCTTTAGGTATAGATACCGAAGAACAAGAAGTAAAATTAGCTTACGAAGCTAAGTTAGTAGATGGTACTATCGTAGTATCAGAAGCAGATGAGTTAGCAGAGGGTGTAGTACTTAACATCTTATCAGAAGATGGTGAGCAAACTCCAATGCCAGAAGGTACATACTCTTTAGAAGATGGTACAGAGTTCTCTACTGATGAAAACGGAGTAGTAACAGAAGTATCTGCCAAAGAAGAAGAAGTAGAGCAAGAAGAAGAAACAGAAGAAGTGGAAATGGAAGAAGAAGCTACTACTGAAGATACTATGCTCGAAGAAGTTGGTAACGTAGTCAGAGAATTACTAGAAAACGTTACGAGCGAACTAAACACAATCAAAGCTGAATTAGACGAACTAAGAGGTGAAAATTTAGCTAAAGATGAAAATATAGTTGATTTGCAAACAGAAAACGTAGAGTTATCTAAGCAAGTAAACGATTTAGGTGGTGAGCCAAGTGCAGAGCCTGTAAAGGCACGTAAATTTGCATCTAACAAACCTAAAGTAGAATTAAGTAGAGCAGACTACAAGAAACTATCTGCACAAGAAAAATTTATGTATAACTTTAATAAATAGAACAATGAGTTTTAATATTACTTCAAACTTTGCTGGAGAACACGCAGGACAGTATATTGCTGCTGCGTTAAAATCAGCTACATCTCTTGAATACTTAACTGTATTAGAGAACGTAAAAACTAAAAGAAATATCACTAAGGTTGCTGGTGCATCTTTAGTTGCTGATGCTACTTGCGACTTTACTGACGCTGGTACATTAACACTAACAGAGCGTATCCTAGACCCAAAAGAATTTCAAATTAATGTCGACCTATGTAAGAAAGACTTACTAGCTGACTGGCAAGCTGCTCAAATGAGAGCTGGCGCACACAATAGAGATATGAGTGATGATTTTACTGCATTTGTTATGTCTTACTTGTCTAGCACTATTGCAGACCACGTAGAAAGTAACATATGGGCAGGCGCACCATCAACAGGTGGTGAGTTCACAGGCTTTATGCACGCTGGTAACGGTTTATTTGAAAATGATGCTGCTATCGTAGAAGCTGATGCTGCTGGTGGTGCAGGTACTGCATTTACTGCTAGTAACATTATTGCTAACTTACAAGGTGTTATTGCATCTGTACCTAGTGCAGTATATACAAAAGAAGATTTATATGTATATATGTCGCCTAAGTCTTACAGATTTTACATCTCTGCTATTTCTGCATTATCTGCTTTTCCATTCAATCATATGGGTCAGTACACTCCTGAATTTGAGGGTGTTAAAATTGCAGTTTGTAATGGAATGGTCGAAGATAAATTAGTTGCAGCACAACAATCTAACTTATTCTTTGGTACAGATTTATTGTCTGACCATACAGAAATCCGTATGTTAGATATGTCTGACCTAGATGGTTCTGACAACGTAAGAGTTGTTGCAAAATATACTGCTGGTGTGCAACACGCACAAGGTGGTGATATCGTAAGATTAGACTAAGAATATTAACTAATTAAGGAGGGGGTAAAACCCCTCCCTAATAATAAAACAATAGATATGGCTTGTGAATTAACATCAGGCAGAGCGTTAGATTGTAAAGACATCGTAGGTGGTGTAAGAGCGGTTTATTTCTGTCAACTAGAAGATGCTACAATCGTTTCTAGTGGTGGTGCTATAACTGACTTAGATTTAGCACCAGCAGCATTATATAAATACAACCTTGTAAGAGGTACAGGCTCTTTTACTGAAACTTTAACTGCAAGCGCAGAGAATGGTACAGTATTTTATGAGCCATCAGTAAACGTAAAGCTGCATAAACTAACAGTAGCAGACCAAAACGAAATTAAACTTTTAGCACAAAATAGACTTTTAGTATTTGTAGAAACTAATGCAGTAGATGCAAATGGCAAAAGACAAATATGGTGTTGCGGTAGTGAAAACGGTATGGAGATTACAACTGCAACAGGTAATAGTGGTGTAGCGTTTGGCGATATGAATGGTTACGATTTAACATTTGTAGGTATGGAAAGTATTCCTTGCTTATTTGTTAATGCTTATACTAGCGTACCATTTGATAATGCTGACTTTACAGTAACAGTTACATAATTATCAATATAATTAAAGAAAAAGGGGCTTTTTAGCCCTTTTTTTTTGACTAATAGCAAACAAAACATAGTTTTTTATATTTTATATTATGGTGGTAATAAACAAAGGAGTAGCAAACGAGTTATACTTTAATCTTACAAGTAAGAAAAGATTAACTAGCAGTCCTTATGTTTTATTCAAATTCACTAATGATATGACTAAACAAAGCTATTTTGTTAATCCTACTGAAACTATTAAGCCTAGATTTAGCAAGATAGAATTTACAGAAGGTACAGATATTAGTTTAGGTGCAGAGGGTTTTTATACTTATGTTATTTATCAGGTCGCTACTAACGATTTAACTAATGACAGTACATTAACTGATGCAAGGATTATAGAACGAGGTAAGGCACTTGTTAAGGATAGTAGTGTAACAGAGGTATCGTACACAGAATACACACCAACAAGCAATAAGAATACAACTAATAATAACACAACATATATAAGTATATAATTATGTCAGTAAAAAACACAACAGACTTATTAAACGAGCAATTAGGTAAAAAAGAAAAATCAACGCTTATTACAACTGTTGCACAAACTTCTAAAGATTTTTATGCAGTATATTTTGTAACAGAGAGTGTAATAAGTTCAATTACAGTAGCTAACTTGGATGCTGCAAGTGCTAATCCAGCAGCATTACATACAACTATACCAGCAGGTACAACTTTATTTATGAACATTACTGCAATCACACTAACAAGTGGTTTAGCAGTAGGATATAACAACTAAAACATATGTTTAGTTTAGCTAAAAAACTATCACTTACAGTAAGGGGTGTGATGGCTAGTGCCATTGATAACCTTTTTACTGTTTTAAAAAGTAGGGTAACATACTTTGAAAATAGTAGTGCATCTAAAGCTACTGTTAAGGCAATAGATAATGCTGACGTACTAGACAAAGCAACTATACTACTTACTCCTACTGCATATTCTGATGCAAGGGTACACTCTGTAAAGACTTATACAGGTGATGAACTTGTAACTAATGGTACATATAGTACAGATTTAAGTGGTTGGACAAATACAAATACACATTGGCAATGGTCTAGTGGTAGTGCTTACCACCCATTAACTACATCTTTTAATCCGTTAAAACAAGATATAACAAATAATGTAGGTGCAGTTTTAAGAATTACTTTTGATTTAACATATGTTCAGGGTACTGCACAATGTTTTTACAAAAACGAAGCTAACTCTGATGTATCAACTACATTTACTTCTAGTGGTAGTTATACTATCATAACTGAACCTGTAAAAGCTAACACAGAAATCAACTTTGGTAGAGCATTTGGACATAATACAGAGTTCTATATTGACAACGTATCAGTAGTAGATGTATCATCAGACTTTGACTTCGATAGAGCAAGTAGTGCTACAAGAATAAACTCTGATGGTTTAGTACAAGATATGCAGAGTATTACTGACCCTGAATTAGTACTTAATGGTGATTTTGAAGAGTTGGGTGATGAAGAAGTTACTAACGGTACTTTCGATACTAATAGTGATTGGAGTTTAGGTACAGGTTGGAGTATAGGAGATGGTGTAGCAGTATCAGATGGTACGAATAATGCAGACATTTTACAATCAGGCTCGGTAGTAGGTAAAAATTACAAATTAACTTTTACTATAACTGAAAACAACGCAGGTAGATTAAGCGTATATATAGGTGGATTATATGTAGGTCATACAGGAACAGGCAATTCAGGAGATTTTACATTTTATGGTGTAGCAACAGACACAACATTAATAAGATTTAGGTCTGCTTTAGATTTTGATGGCTCAATAGACAACGTATCAGTAAAACAAGTAGACCCTAACGATAGGTGGACTGTTACAGATAGTGATGCAGATAACTATGTAGAATTTACAGAAGGATTTGCTAGATTAAAGTTTTTAAATACTTCTCCTGTAACAACTTTTCAAACTTCTAATAGTATTTTACAAGGTGGTCAAACTTATAAATTAGTAGTTGATGTTCACAATGTAACAAGTGG
>JGI24003J15210_10000427_pt1 | contig 18159 bp, 22 predicted proteins | sample LinPmetageLP28_FD_15210 | JGI IMG/M metagenome (IMG submission 15210)
TAAAAGGCATCAAGGGAATACACGGCTTTAAGGTGCCCCCTAAATGAATTAATCAATTCGATTAAGTCGGAACTATTGTCGGCTACGATGGACAATCGAAATGATTGCCCTCGAAGTAGCCAGAAAAACACAACATTTAATAAGGCCGATATCGCCAAAGCGATCCCAAGCCAAATACTAATTTCCATCTTTATACTCCACACGCTTCTTCTTCTCCTCCTCAAGAAGGGCTCTATTTTCGTCTATAGCGCGCTTTACTTCGCTACCTACCTTATCACCCTTTGAAGAGGTTTCGCGCTTAATATGAGGCATTTGAGGGACTCTCTTGACGCCAACGTGAAGACATTTGATACAGTTATTCTGTTCCTCAAAGATTCCATGCCAAACATCAAAATTCTCCCTACAAGATAGACATCTATATACATATCTTGGCATTATTGAACACTCGTCTCAATAATGCCACCTTCTGGGCCACTTGTTGAGATTTCAACAGCAGGTGGATTCATCACAACTAATTCCCCAGAGTCATCGACTTGGATCTCAAATCCGGCCAAGACTGGTGTGATATCTGTTTGCTCAATTAGAGACTTTTGTAACGCCATCATGATTGCTCCGACGGCTTGATTTGATAATTTATGATTCATTTTTAACTCCTTTGAAACATTTTTTTAGACCTTCGTCAATTGAGATTTTGGGTACCCAATTTAGATCTTTTTTGGCTTCCGATATATCAGCCAAGGTGTGCTTTACATCTCCTTGGCGTTCGGGAGCGTTATTCCACTCTACACTATGGTGGTTATTAATAAAATTTTTAACATAATTCATTGATACGGCGGTTCCGGTGCCAATACTATATGAATTTCCATTAAGAAATTTTGAGGCTTTCATCGCTGCGATATTTGCTCCGACTATGTCATCTACATGCACGAGGTCTCTTGTTTGACATCCATCTCCATCGAGTCGCAATGGGGTGCCCTTCTTTATCATTTCTTTCCAAGCACAAATAGCAGTCGAATAAGATCCGCCATAACCTTGATCCTCGGAATAGGCATTGAAATACCTAAGACATACAGTGTCCAAATTATAGAGGCTTGAGAACAATTTACACTCCATTTCAGACATTAATTTATGTAATCCATATGGGGACTTGGGGATTCCGTCTCCTTCTCCCAAGACAGCAGATGATGAACTAAAGATTACACGTTTTACGTGATGGTCTCTCGCCCACTCCAGAACTGTTGAAGTGACAAGAACGTTTTGCTTTAAAGTATAGCTTGGTTTCTTAACTGAATATTCAACCCGTGGGAGTGCTGCTAGGTGAAAGACATAGTCAAAACTCTCATTCGGTAAACAATCGATGATATCCTCACCGCTCTTCAGGTCAATACCTCTAACTTCATACCCCAAATCAAACAATGTTTCGAATAAATGACTACCGATGTATCCTTGGTGACCAGTTATCAAGCATTTTGTGTTATTTTTCATATCATAATCCTACAAGTTATCCAAGTACCATTTCACAGTTTTTTCTAGACCAACATCTAAAGATATCTTTTGTCTCCAACCAATCTTTGACATCTTATCGCCACTAACAGAATATCTAAAATCATTGCCCGGGCGTTCATCAGAAGGGTATTTTAGTTTATAATTTAACTCCTTGCCCATGATTTTAGATATTTTTAAAGCCAATTCTAATCCATTTATTTCATATCTTGAAGCGATATTATATTTTTCACCAGAGACAAAATTGTTCATCAAAAAGAGAATAGCCGAGCCAACATCCTCTGAGTAAAGGTAGCACCTTTGAGATGGCCGGAGGCCCTCTTTGTCCGTATGAACCTCTAAGATATCATTTTTGACTATTTTTTTTATAATGATTGGTATAAACTTCTCTTCATGTTGACCAGGTCCGTAGACATTCATTGTGTGAGTTGTTACTATCGGCATTGAATATGTATTATAATAAGCATTGCACAACTCTTCTCCAGCGGCTTTGGTGGCAGAATATGGATTACATGCATTGTATCTAGAGTTTTCATGAAAGACTTCGCCGGGCTTTGCTGGTCCGAAGACTTCATCTGTGCTGAAATATAAGAACATTTTTAAGTTACTACATTTTTTTCTAGCGAATTCCAGTATGTTGCAAGTTCCAACAACATTATCCATTACAAACCCTAGAGGATCTTTGATACTTCTAGTTACATGGGATCCTGCTGCCAAATGAAGTACATACTCTACTTTGCCTATCTTTTTTATTACATTTTCTCCAAGCTCAGACTTCAAGTCGTGCCAAACAACCTTAAGCCTTTTATTCCAAGAAGGATTTTCACTTAAGATATTCCCCAACCTATTCAAATCGCTTGAACAGTCTAGTCTATCTAGGGATATAACATTGAAGTTTGAGTTCTTCAACAAATACTCAACAACAGCGTGACCTATAAAGCCAGCGCCACCAGTTACCAATACCGTCTCTTGGTTCATTACTTCTCCTTATCCACCTGTTCTTTAATCCACTGATAGGTTTCTCTCATCCCATCAACGAGAGGTTGAGACACTGCCCATCCTATCTTTTCTCTATAAAGATTATTATCCGAATTTCTTCCATTAACTCCGACTGGGCATCTATGTCCATATTTTTGTTCGAACTCTGCTCCATCAATATTGTGGATGGAGATATCTTTTTTAGATATATTAATGGCCATCGCAGCAAAATCATTAATTGCGATCATTTCTTCAGACCCAATATTAACTGGTCCTGTGAAGTCTGACTGCATCAGTCTGTAGGTTGCTTCAACGCACTCATCGATGTATAGGAACGAACGAGTTTGAGTTCCCGGTCCCCAGACTTCGATAGAGCCGCCCTCTTCCGCTCTCGCAGCCTTCCGACACATTGCAGCAGGGGCTTTTTCTCGACCACCATCCCAAGTTCCACAAGGACCGAATATGTTGTGGTACCGAGCAATGCGAACCTCTAATCCCTTGTTACGCATGAAAGATAAAAACATTCGTTCAGAAAAAAGTTTTTCCCAACCATACTCAGAATCTGGATCTGCGGGGTACGCGCTGTCCTCGACACAATTAGGGTTATCAGGATCCATTTGATTGTGCTCAGGGTACATACACGCCGATGAAGAATAGAAGACCCTCTTGACTCCCTTTTTCGCTGATTCATGAGCTATGTTTAAATTCACTAGAGCAGAGTTGTGCATGATATCGGCGTCATTTTCTCCCGTAAATACAAATCCTGCTCCGCCCATATCTGCGGCTAATTGATAAACCTCATCAAGGTCTGCTGTAACCACTTGTCTAATAATTTTAGGATCCCTAAGATCCCCTTGTACAAAATGGTCTGCGTATTCGTGTGTGGGCTGGAATTCGTTATACTTTAAATCAACTCCACGGACCCAATATCCTTTGGCTTTCAAGTATTTGACCAAATGTCCACCAATAAATCCACCTGCTCCGCATACTAATGCTTTTTTCATTTTAATCTCCTTTTATAATTCTATAGCTGTCGCTATCAAAGTGTTGAGTTGAAAACTCATATAATTCAGTATCTTCTAGTGCTATGATTCTGTGGTTTAAACCTCTGTATACATGAAACTTATCACCCTTTTCCAAAACAATTTCTTTTGCAGTCAAAATATCTTTTTCATCGGAATATTTTACCAATACTTTTCCAGATTGAATATAAAAAACTTCGTCCTTTAGAACATGGTAGTGCCAAGAGCACATTTTACCTTTTGCAAAATATAGAAGCTTTCCACAATATTCTTCACAATTTATAATCCACTTTTCAAAACCCCATCCTTTTGAAACAAACTTAATCTCTTGATCTAAAAAATTCTTCATCTTTCACCCCTTTGTCATCGATATATATATCCCCTGCGGGTTTACCCAAAAACAGTTGGTGATATTTTAATCCCCAAGAATCTAGCTGGTCTTTTGTCATTCGATAGAATAATCTATCAGCAAATATTGCGGAATTATTAGACCGTCCCATGCCTCTAGCGGTTAAAAAATGTATAGTATGACCTTCTTCAAATAATTTATTAATGAATTTAATTCTGTCGTGAAAAGGTTTAGCATTCACATAGTCTCCACTTGAATTTGTACAAATTGTACCATCGATATCAAAAACATAGGTCATAAACGTCTCCTTGTGTTACAATATATGTGCCGACTTTGGTAACAGAAAAACTAGCACACTTATTAGATATAATTATAGCATATTCAATATCGCTTGTCAACAAAAAAAATGAAACTAACGCAGATAAAAACACATCACCCGCTCCACACACATCAAAAGCTTCTACCTTATCTGTTTCATATAGCTGCTCGTCGTACAAAGCACCCTTGGGCCCTAAGGTCACTATGATTCGACATTTCTTTGGAAGAGCTTCAGACAATTCAAACTCTCTTTCGTTAATCTTGATATAACACTCATTAAAACAAGATAGATCTTTTTTTTTAGAATCAACAAAAACTGGTATCTCTTTTTCATGAAATAGATTGCAAATCTGACGACATGAATCTCTGGTTAGAAACCCTTTATCGTAGTCACTAATTATTACAGCATCATATTTATAATCTTTGTTAATGTCACGAATATCAAAACTTTTGCTAATAGCATCATCTCCAACATCAACGCGCAGAAGATGCTGCTTGAACCTAGAGTCAATATATCTATGCTTTTCGATCTTTTCTTCATTTGTTATGTGGCTTACTTGCGCACCCAGTGATTCTAGATTCGCAAAAACATTTGAAGACATCCCTGGATGAAAGGAAAGGCTTTCTTCTGAGAACACTGGTACTGGAGCTTCAGGACTAAGTCTTTCACACTTTCCATAATGATATATATCCTCGCAGCTATCTCCGATAACCAATATCTTGAATTGTTTTAGTTGTTGAATATCCACCAATCCTCCTAAAAAATAAAATTTTCAAAGCATGTTCTCCGCCAACAATTTTCTTCCCCTCCCAGTCTGATCCCACTATCATGATATCTGGTCTTATTGATCTTACTGTTTGCTCTAATTCAAGAGCCGTGGAGAAGGCTCTAACCTCATCTACATACTTCAAAGCCTTCATCATACCAACTCTATCCTCAAGGGGATTAATCGGGCGATTTGGACCTTTTAAAGCAGAGACTCTTTCATCTGTGTCTAATGCCACAATCAAGTAATCACACTTTGATTTAGCATACCTTAGCAACTCGACATGTCCAATATGTAATATATCGAAACATCCATTAATAAAACCAACACTCCCTTCTTTTTCTAAAGTCATGTTATTTTATCGCACCAGTACTTCAGTAGATCGTCTAGAGTTTGATCAATTTCTATCTGCGGCTTCCAACCTGTTAGCTCGACAAGATTAGTTGAATCTCCATGTTGATAGTGTATGTCGATAGGTCTATAGAAGGGTGGGTGAATACACTGTTCAACGTCTTGTAAGCCACTAATCTCTATTAATTTGTCTGTAAAATATTGCATTTTCCTAGGATCATCTCCACAGACATTAAAAATTTGACCATCGCAATCGTCTGACATCATTGCAAGATAATATGCATTCACAGTGTCTCGAACATCTATTACCACCCTAATCGATTCTAAGTTACCAATGAGAAGTTTTTTTGCCTGCATACCTTTCATCATTCTTGCGATCTGAAAGGCGTCTGATGATATAGAGAAATTTTTACCCCTTCTTGGGCCTGTGTGAGAGAAGGCTCTTGTTATAAATCCTTTCAACTTACCATTCTCCATTCTTTCTTGCATGTACAAGTCTGTGGCAGCTTTTGAAGCTCCATAGGGATTTGCAGGAAGGATTGTATCGTTAACTTTTATCTTTCTACCATCTTGCCCTACATTTCCATAAACTTCCGAGGTTGAGCAAAACATCATTTTGCAGTTAGGTTGATTGTCTGAGATTGCTTGAATTAGATTCGCTGAGCCTATCACATTATCTTCCATTGTACCAATTGGATCTAAAAAGCTAGTTGGCGGGTGAGATTGAGCTGCTAGATGATATACTCCATCAAACTCATATTTTTTAAATATAGCATCTAAAGATCTAAAGTTTTTTAGATCCGAATATACAAAGGTAATCCACCTATATTGGTCGTCGCTTAGCACGTCTCTTATGTCGTTTTCTCTTCCATTGCTACACCTTACCAAGCCATAAATTTCATGACCTTTAAGATGTAGAAGGTTTGCTAAATGCGGACCAGCAAATCCAGTAATTCCTGTTATTAAATATCTACCCATTATTTCTCCTTAAACTAAAATATATTCAACATTATCAAAAATAAAAGTAGATCTATTCTTGTGAACATAATATTGTTCTTTCTGTATAATACAAACACTTATCAAGTCAGGATTGTATTCTTTTATAGCAGAACTTAAATGACTACCCCCACTATGAAGAGTTATTATTCCAGCCACTGAAGACAGTATATCACAATATTCAAAGATTGTCAATATTTTTATAATATTTTTATCTTTTCTGGATATAATATTGAAAACTCCATTGTGCGCTGGTGATATTGGAGACGGTGGATTTAAATTTTTTACAAAATTAATATTGAAAAATTTCTTATTAGGATGTCGTAATTTTAAACTCTCTATTACGCTGTCTACTTTTGATTGATCATAGCTAGTCGATATGGAACTCAAATCTATTAAGAATATGTTTTTCATTACATCATTTTTTTTGGGGACATAGTATATTTTTGGATACAGATTGTTCGGCTCAAAGCCATGTAACATTTCCCAATTCGAAATGCAATTTGAATGTAGTATCCGGTGCCCTATCTCTGGTGTATCTCCGGCGTTCCATCTCCCCTCTTTGATACCAGACACATAGGGATTGCAACCCCACACCAAATCATATATTCCACTATTTCTAAAATAAAATCCATCTGGAACATATACTTTGTGTCCTCTCTTGGAAAACAATTCAGGCAATGTTGATAATTGAAGATTATCTCCTAAGCCGCCGTGGTAAGCTCCAATATACACATCTTTAAACATCTATTCTCCTCCAGTTGTTGAACGGGATCATATTTTCTCCGTGGGCCTTTACCCAGTTTTTATGATAAAATACTTTAGATTTTTCTAAATCTTTATTCAGATAAGCTCCCCAAAAACTCAATGTTGAAACATGCAAAATATGATTTTTACAAATTGACATCATAGCAAGCGTTTTAAAGACATCTTCTTTTATTAAAACAAAATCCATCCCAGTTCTTGAATTGAAAAAATTAATCTTTTTAGAGGCTTCTTTTAGATTATCTGAAAATACCAAGAAAACGTGATCAGTATCAAATTCCATAATAGAATCTATAAAGAACTGATCAGGTATAAACCCGTTAACATGATCATCGGCAGGAAGAGAACAGGTTCTTAAGTGAATTGAGACTGTGGGTTTTTTATACAAGTGTCCATATTTATTTTCAATATAATTAAGTGTTTCTGTTGAAAAACTGAGATGTTTGAGGATCACATCTCTTTTTGGATTCACATCAACAAACCTAAACATGTCATTTATAATAAACGTGGTATCATAATCGGCTTTCAAGTCTTTTTTCCAATTTAAACTATCAAATGTTTTACCAACATCTTCTTGTGTTCCTTCGTGATTTCCTAAAAAATTATCCGAGTTGTAGCTTGGGGGGTACTTGCCTCCACCAGCCCACAAATCCCAGGTTCCAAAAAAAGGCATCTCCAAATCATATTGATCACAAAAAGCTATTGCTTCCGAAATTTGAAACAAATTGTTTCCCAATCCACCATGTAGGGTTACAGTGTTATCATTTTTCTTAAGATCTACAGGCATGTTTACAAAAGGTATGTCAATGTCTATAAAATTTAAACACTCACTTTGGTACACAGGGTTCTCAAAAAACTTAATTGAATCTATAATTAGAAAACGATCCCTAAATTTTTTTTCAATAGATTCAGCAATTTCATAATATAGATCCCAGTATTTTCCGACTGCAATGAAATGATTTTCACAATTTGAAAAATCCGGAAATTGACTCACAGCATATCTATTACTCCCTATACCTAGTGACCTGTCTTTTGCGAAACAAGGATTTCTATATCCCCAGGAAGTTGTCAGCTTTCTTATTGAATGATCTCGGTCGCCCTTTAAACATACAAACTTAACGCTATTATCTAAAGATAAAATTTCTTCAACATAGGGTAGATAATAATGTCCTATGTCATTTCCGACATCATTAATAGATGCTCTTCTGGTTCTTTCTTCAAGAGGTAGGGACTTGGATTCCCAAATCAGCCCGTTACCCTCGGACCAATGCTCGAAACTATTTTGATACTTTGGTCCGTCGCCCTTGTATTTGATTTGGACTTGGTTTCTTACAATGTTGAAAAATCTTAAAAATCCACAACAGCCTGAGCCTATAACTTTAAAATTACTCACAAAGCAGCCCAGGACCTTCGAGGGTCGAATGCAGCAGTCCTCTATTAAACCACTCCTTGTCTAGGGAGCTCTCAAAAAAACTTGAATAGTCTTTCCTAATAAAATACAAGTTCCCTGCTGAATGGTTTAATTTCCCAGATGAACCAATAAAGCTATAACCTTCTGTTTCTAAGTGTTCATTCCACTCAGCAGCCGTTACGCCTTCGGGGTTAGTTTTTTCAAATATGTTACCGTTTGGCTCAACTATCAATATTATAGGTCGATAATGACCCAAAGACTTAAACACATTTAAATCATCTCCATCAACATCGATTGACGCTAAGACAAAATTTTTATTTGTAACTTTAAATTTAGACGCACTGATAAAGTCTGCTAGTCTATTATTGATCGATATTGGTGAAACAAAGCACTCCACATTTGAATATCTGGATTCTAAAGAGCTCTTATTTAGCTTGGTCTCGTCAATCTCAAACAATATAGATTTAAAATTTTTATTTTTGGACCACAATGCTGCAGTGTTGCTAGATAAAAATCCATCCCATGCGCCAATCTCCAAGAGAACTCCGCTTTTGATATTTATTAAATTTAATAGATAATCATTGATTCCATCTTCTCCATTATCTGAATATATATTGCTATAATGTTCAAAAAGAAACTTATTCATAATTCACATCCCTTAGTTCATACTCCCAACGAGTATCTGTTGTTATAATCGGCATATTGTTTTCATTTATTATTTGGCCCACGAATATTCCATACTCCATTGGTTCATGAGAAGGAAAGGGTTTGGATGGTTGAGTTTCAGAAAAAATATGAGGATGATGGACTCTAGCCATTTTTGTAACATAATTAATCATTCCAACTCCCCCATACGCCTTATCATGCTCCACATGATCTCCCGGCTTAGTGGTTGGAGTCCCGATTGGGAGATTGTGCCTCCAGTGATCATGACAAAAGTGGTCATTTTTTATTATCGGCCACAGTATTTTGTTTAAGAAAGTTTGGTCATCGTCTCTATTGTTTTGAATCTCGTTGCCGCAATCTAATACACCATATCTTTCATGAAAGATTTTGTTATTAACTCCAAACATTCCAGCCATGATTGTGTAGGCGTGGTTGTGACTATCTCTAATTAAATGTACTGACTTATCAGACTCTAGCCATTCATCAACAGCCATTTTTTCTCTATAACTTAGGCGACTATCACAATCTCTAGAGATCCAAACATCGATATTTGGATCCAAGAATGGCTTAAACCTCCAGTTTAAACCGTCGTAGGGTCCAACACCCTTGCACTCAACTATCTCAGCTCCATGGGATAATATCTCCTCTACATATCTTTTAGACACACCTTTTTCGACGTAAAAACGAGCATGCCAATCTGGATATATGCGCTTAGCTAATTTAGCGTTCTCAACTGCGCCTTGACAATATATTTTTCTATCTCCAAATAAACTAAAGGCAATGATTTTCATAATCTTCTGTTCTCCACAACTCTCCTGTTGGATATCTCTTGCTTGTGACGGTTCCAAAATATTTTTGTATTCTTGTGATGAGCCTTCAATAGCCAACTAGCCGGTTGTCCATTCTCACGGGTACCTCCCCATTCATCTTCAGATATAATGTCGACCCAATAGCATCCTACCACTTTGCCTAATTTTTTATGCATCCTGTAGCACAGATCATGATCGTCCATGTCTTGAGGTTCAAAAGCCTCATCCAGATATCCCATAGTCTGTAGATCAGAATGATCGATCATCAAAGGTCCCCGATTAACACTGTTTCTAACCGCAAATACATCCCTAGGGGTGTTTCTTCTTTCTGCATGATCTGTGTGTATACAAATATCGCACCAGCAGTTACTCAGATTTTCTTTCATATTAATGTGAATACTATTGGGATTAGGTATCCAATTATGGGCAGTTCTAGCAGTGACGGCGAAGACATCTCCAAAGGAATCAAATGGTTTTTGCATTCGAAAATTCCAAGCATGCTCATTGACCAACATATCATCTTGTATTATTATTGTGTAGTCCCCAATAGCGTTTCTCAACCCTTTATTGTTAGCCCTAGTCTCATATACGTCGGGTGTGTGAAATATTTTTATATTATCAAATAGTTTCTTTTTACTCATCAACACTTCTTCTGAATTATCAGAACATCCATCCAAAACCACTATGAGTTCATATGGACCGGCAGTATATTTTTTAATTCTCTCTAGAACTTCGCCCAAGAGCCATCCTTTATTATGTACTGTTAATATTAAACTATGCATTTTTTACCGCCACATTACAAGTTACCCATCTTCTAATATTGTTATCTAGGCAAATACTATATTTTTTAGCCATATTGGAGATTATACTCTGATCATGTCGATGATCTTTGAAGCAATCAAAGTTATTTTCTCCACATACGTTGTCAATATCAGTTATGATATTCTCGTTTTTAGACCAGTGTAGCCACTCTCCAACCAATGCTCTACCTTTATCATTATTTTTTACCGCTACGATACCGGCTTCGACTTGAGTTGCATTCCAAAATTCCTCTGTGTCCATGTCCATCAATATAAAGCAATCCCTCTTGGTGTAACAACGCTGCTTGTTGCTACTGGGGACTAATACCATGTCTCTTTCCAACATAATATTTTTCAAATACCCACATATTCCACTACTGAAAGTATCACCAGCGTCTAAATAAAAGACAACATCGCCTTCATCTATTTCCATCATTGTTCTATAGATGAAATAAGGCTTCCACAGCCAATATCCTGCGCCTCTGCGTAGATCTAATATTTTTTTATTTTGCTTGTAAAAGTCTTTATCGATATCTATTGGGGAGAACGGAAATACTTTATCGAATTCCCACTCACCCATTGCAGTTAGTTTTTTCCGACTAGATTCATAATTATGATCGGAATAGTTTATGAAATTAATATTCATATCTCAATCCTCCACTCTGGTTTGATAAGAGAAAATATCTCCATACCTCTTGATCAGTTCCTCGATTACAACCGAGCGTTCCCTTATCAGGACATTGTATCCTCTTTTAGCAACTTCTAGGGCAAACATTAGCTGTTGTGATTCCTCTAGCATTGTTGACTCCGGCTTATAAGTCACATAGTCAAAGACTATTGGCGTGGATTTATCCATTTTCACACAGAAAGATTCGACTTGATAAAGCAAGTGGGCTTTATTGCTGTTGTCGCTTGCTTTGCTAATCAAAGCATCAATTCCAATTTCATCAGCATAAATAGCGAGGGCTCTATTGTCTCTAGGGAAGCATGGTCCACCGTAGCCGTAGCCAAACCCCAAATATTTATTACCCACCCTAGAATCTGATCCTATGGCATTTAATATTACATCCGGGTTACAATCGGAATATGTAGCTATATCTCCAACCATGTTTGCGAATGCTATCTTTGTTGTTAAAAAACAGTTTAATGAAATCTTACAGATCTCAGCCTCTTTCCTACTCATCCTGCAGATTCTTGGAGAATTTATCGTGTGACTATCGTATATTTCCTGTAGTATATCTCCAGCATAAACATCGGCTTCGCCAATAAGTACCATATCTGGACTAGCTTGGTCTCTTAAGATAGTTCCTTGAGCTATAAATTCAGGATTGTAACTAACTTTGAAGTTGTATTCCAACAATTCTGCTTGGACATAGTCACAATATCCGGGCATCGTTGTGCAGCATATTACCAAATCTTTTCTATTTTTTTGCACTCCAAGGAGTTTTAAATTTTTTACAAGCGAAGCCACTTGTTTGTGATCATACTTCCCATTTTTCAAGGAAGGGGTGGCAACCACTACAAATATTACGTCTGAGAAGTTGATTGTATCATCTAAGCTTGTGGTGGCTGTAAAATCTTTGCTTTGCTTTAAGTATTCGTCTACACCTTGCTCATCGGAGTTAAATACTTTATTGTTTATTGAGTCAACATATCCCTGGTTAATGTCGCACCCAAGAACTTTGTACCCAGATCTTTCAACAGTTAGGGCAAAACAAAGACCTAGCTTTCCTATTCCAATAATTGATAAATTTTTCATGCTAAAACTGCTCCTTTAATTTGTAAGTCGGTATTGGTATCATTTTGTGCTTGTTTTTATTATTAAAAGACTTATATATTTTCAACACCTCTGACTGTCTGATTGATAATTTTGTAGTTGGTTTATCTATCCAATCCATTGCCCACTCCAGCTCTTCATAAGATGCTCCAATTTGTTCCTCATCTGTTCTAGAGTCTTCCCAAAGACCATCATTTGGGTGGGCTTTCAATATGCCCTCTGATATATTGAAAAAGGCAGACATTTTTTTTACCTGAGTTTTTGTTAAATCAGCGATTGGGGCAATATCCACACCTCCATCTCCATATTTTGTATAAAATCCAACCCCAAAATCTTCGACTTTATTGCCTGTCCCTACAACAATGCCGTTTTCTGAGCCAGCAGTGTAGTATAGAGACATCATCCTAAGTCTTGATTTTGAATTTGCAGACGATAATTTACAAAAACTGTTTATCTCCAACATAGACTTTTCAAAAACACTATAGCTATCAGATAAATCCACATATCTAACTTCAACGTTTTGATATCTATCAAGTAGCCATGAACAGTGCTGGATTGAAAGGTCTGTATTTTCCTTCTTAGAGTTAATCGGCATATTCAAGACTATAGTCTTGATCCCAGTCTCTGCGCATAAGGTTGATACCAAGGCGGAATCAATCCCTCCAGAAACACCTACCACCAAAACATCAATATTATTTTTGGTAGCATAGCTCTCAATCCAATTACACAAATCTTTAATTATTTTTTTCATATCACTCTCCAGTCTTTGCAATACACAGACTCCCACTTAGACGGTCCGTTAGGGCCAAACCAAGGCTTGGGGGCATAGACCACTTGATCTTTATTCTTATTTAGCCAAGCACCCCACCAGCTAAAGCTACTATTTGCAATTATTGAATGATCGCATAAAGTCATTATCGCTAGGTCCACAAAATGGTTGTTATCTGAAAAGAAAAAATCATCACCAGTGATATTCTTTCGAGACCATTCTAGGTCATCTGTCAACACGATAAATTTAATTCCTGGGAATTGCTCCTTTAATTCTGAGGTTGCTGTTGATATGTAATCCAAACAACTCAGAGGGTGGACATTGGGGTGTGCTACATTATCCCCTCTTCTAACATGCACAAAAGCGGTCTTATCTGCGTTGATTTGCGACATAAATTCTCTAGCTTTCTGTGTTATCTCATCTTTGAAGTCTAGTTGTTTCAACAATTCTTCCCTTACACCTATAAAATACTGCTCTGATTGGAAGTATCCATGGAGATTTGTATTATTGGGCAAGTCCCAAAAACTATCGTGGTAACAAAATGAATGTTCAGAGTAGTTGAGTTTGACACCTAGCTTTAAAGCGTGGTCATCAATTAAGGGGCACCTTATTTTGAAGCATTCAAACATTTCAAAATGACCTAGTTCATATTTTTTAGTGGCATCATTAAAGTAGGCTCCCATTGTCGGCTCGATTGATGAAGAAGGCAGTACATATCTCACACCCAGATGTCTTGCTATTGAAACCATCGCAGCATATTGAAATATTTGATTACCTAGTCGACCATATTTTCCGATATTCATAAATGTTATCATTTTAAAAAACCCCTTTCTTTTGCGTACTTTAGTTTAGAGAAGTATGAATGAATTTGTTCTTTGGTCATTGATTTTATCCTTTCAAACTCTTCGTTGTTTTTTTGAAAATATATATTTTTAGAATTACTGTCGCTGTTTCTATAGTGCTCCATATGATAAACTTTATGCTTTTTATCGCTTAGATGTGCTATTTTATACCCTAAAGACTTAAATCTTTCATATCTCTCAAAATCATCAGGCCCATACGACACAATGTTTTCATTCTCTCCATATCCAGACTTATATGACTTAGTCTTGAAGGCTGAGCAGTGACCATATCCAGAATTCCAATCTTTGATAAATACTTTTCCACCTTTCAATAGATTTAAATTTTGATTATTGAAAGGGATTGAAATTTTTTCTATCTTTTTTAAATCATACCTATGATCTTTCATGAAATTAAAAAACCATCCTCTATTGTCTCGATAAGCTGCTTTTTCTTTTTCTGATGATGCCAGATCGCCTTTCATGGGCCCGATGAAGACCATTTTTTGACTAAGACCTTTAAAAAATGGATAAATCAAATCATACCCCTCTTTTTCAAGCTTATTGATTGATTCAATATATGAATTTATTGGTATTAAAACATCTACATCTTGGTTGATAACAAATTCAGTTTCTGTATTTGAAAGCATAATGTTTAAATATTTTGAGCGGTGCATTTGGCCGTTTTCTTTTAAAAATTCAATCCGATGATCTATGTTGTCATATTCAGATATGATATTGAGTATTTTGCTGTCTGTCTTTGTTGCCTCTAATATCTTTATATTCGTTATAAAGTTGGAATTTAAATACTTCAACAGAAATGTTAGGTTAAACAGCCTGTCTTCTGAATCTACAAAGATTGGTATAATAAATGTAACATTTGAAAAATCTATCCTATCTTTTTGCAATAATTCATACTTCTTCTTTGATCTTATTTCTCTCTCTAGCTTTAGTTGCAAGACGTTATCCACCTTGTGATCATTCAATGGGTTGTCCATATTGTACATATAGAGAGGTGCTGATACGTAGTGGCTCTTCAAGCCGGCCATCTCCAACATTGGAAACATAAAAGCTAGGTCCCAAGTCATTTTATAAAAATTACCTTCCGAATCTAAAAGATCAAACTTGTCTATGTTTGACCACAAGTGATGCTTGAATGTTCTCAAGTGAGAAGTACACCATTCATAATCCCTATAAGATCTTGAAGCTATTACTTGAGATGGTAGTTGTTTTGAAAACTTTCCTTTTTTTTTCGATGGATACTCAATATAACTACCATATGTGATCCAACAACTCTCTGTATTGTATATATCATTTACTTTCTTCAGAACATCCTTGCCGGCGAGCCAATCATCACCGTCCAAAGTAATAATCACATCTTCTGTCGATGGATTACTATAATTTATTCCGTCATATATATTCTTTAACGCGAAAGCTTTTTCTTTATTTATTATCAACTTAAATCTGGTGTCATTGAGTATTTCTTTTTTAATAACTTCAACGCTATTGTCTGTTGAAATATCATCTATTATAATACACTCGAAATTTTCATAAGACTGCATTTTTACAGACCTAATACATAGCTTTATCCACTTTTCAGCATTGTAAAATGGTATTATTATTTTAAAATGATTATTCATTGAAATGTCTCCGTGATCATTCTTGGTATCTTTGTTCTTTTTTCGAACATATAATCAATTAATTCTTCCCCCTTGAGGCAGAACCAATCTTCGTAAGTGGCTCCAATATTTTTATTGGTTATTGTCTTTACCCCTAACATTCTAGCTTCCACAACCACCCTAGAGAGGGTTTCAGGTGTTTTTGGTAAAAATATAAACTTATCATTCTTGCTTAATAAGGTTAGAAATGTAAAATAATCTTGTGAAGATATTAGGTCGTATTCAAAACCTTTCTTATCACAATAAAATGTTGTTTCAAAAGTATTTTTGTGAGGGATGACCGAGTCTAGTATTGAATATTTTCCCTTTTTTATCTCACAGCAAAGACCCTTCATAAACTTTAAAGAATCGATAGACCACAAATTACCAGAAACATTGCGTATATTATTTAGACCAGTATTCTTTTTGACAATATCTTCATGAAAAGATGATTGACAGAACACAGTCAAAGACTCTTTGTAGAAATCAATATTTATCAACTCACTACTTGGTGCCGTGAAATCAGTATAGTCTGCTGGATTCCTGGTTTTTAAGTACTTGTGATCATGTTCATAAATTATATAATCTTTTTTTTTCATTAGATATTCTTTAACGTTTTCCGATAGATTAATAAAATTGGACACAATTAATTTATATTCTCGGTGGGCTCTAAGAAAATCAACAGTTATTTCATGAGATCTAATTTTTTTTGCTAAAAGAATTTCGCACAACTCATGGTCGTTCAACTCTCCACCTCCAACGATATCAGACAGAAAAAAATCCCCTATATATATAAATTTAATCCTGCTCAATTAAGTCTCCCTCTAGTTGTTCGAGCCACTCATCTATATCTACAGTACTGTTTTCTCCGTAAACAGCTTTTACAAACCCTTCAAAAAGAACTTCATCGCTAAAACTTTGATTAACTAAAATTTTCAAATCTTTTGCTTGTTTTACAAAATTTTGATGCTCTTTGAACATCATTCGTAAAGCCATCTTATATGATCCCTGTTCGGCATAAGCCCACATTGAAGATGCTTCAATAACTCCATCCCACACTACCGATTCTTGTACTGGCTCTATGGTGTGTTTAACTTTTGAGAAATAATCTTTATTATTATAACTTAGGAAATCCATTTGACCAGACCATCCAACAGCGATGATTGGGAGAGCAGATCTTGCTGCTTCGAATAAAGGTAGACCGAAACCTTCTCCGTGAGAAATATTTACCATCGCCTTGATCTTATCATGCTCATAAAGGGCTCTCATTTGCCCTTCAGAGAGGTCTCCGTGAAGAAGGGATATAGAACACTTCCTATTGGGATAAGAGTCTAAAAGAGAGCTTAACGAAGCTTCTATGTGCCCCTTGTCTATTATAGAATTTGATTTAATATTGCTTTTTAAAACTAAGCCCACTTCTTGATCGATAAATTCTTCTACGAACCACCTAATAGTATTCTCCAAATTTTTTCTAGGTCCCATTTGAGATACACAAAGAAAGTTAAAATCATGTCTTGGTTTAAAACCTGGGATCTCTTCTAATTCACTTGATGTGGGGGTATTCTCCCACACAACCTCAACTGGAGTGTCTAGTTTGTAAGGAAAAACTTCACCTGTATGGTGGTTTTTAGCTGTGGCAACTGTGTTTACATATGAGTCTTTAGCGTGTTGCGATACAACCAATATCTTGTCCATACTATTTCCCTTTTCAAGCCATTGTGGGGCTACCATCGTCGTTTCAATACCAGCTGTGTAGCCAATGTTGATGGGGCAAATTTTTTCAAATTCATTCGGTATTGTTATCTGAAGAGAGATGTCTGGTTGTAACTGCTGCTTTTGTAAAAGGATTTGAGTTTCTAGAATTCGCCTGTCCATCCATTGTCTCATCTCGTCTTCCTGCCAGATCCACCCAGTTTGGCCCCAATTTATTGGTTGGATATAAATATCGAACAAATCTTCTCGAGATCTTAATGCTCGGAGAGCAAATCTAGATTGTTCGCCATATCCTGATTGTGATAGCACTGGTGCTCGTACAAAAATTTTCTTTTTCATTGGTTCTCCCTTAATTTATTAACCAACCATGAGGATGATTGTGGCTTATCTTTTCCGCCAATACCCCAAAGCATTTGAATTCCTAATTCATCACACAAATCCATTTCTGGTGTGTTATCTTTTTTGCGATCTCCGCCATTCGCAAAAGCGTGAGGTCTAAATTTATCAATTGCGGAACACGCAGTGTCATCTGAGTCATCAAATGCAGTTACCACATGAACGGAAACAAACTCTCGGATAATCTCCGCTCGTTCTTCCCAAGGCATAAATACATAACCTTTCTTTCTCATTAGCCATTCATCGGAGTTTATTGCAACAACAACATCACC
>JGI24003J15210_10000435_pt1 | contig 17839 bp, 23 predicted proteins | sample LinPmetageLP28_FD_15210 | JGI IMG/M metagenome (IMG submission 15210)
CCGNCCCCGACCCGACCGACCCCGACCCGACCGACCCCGACCCGACCGACCCCGACCCGACCGACCCCGAATCAGAGTCCCCGACCCGACCCGACTTCAGTCCGTGTTCCGCTAACCCCCGACCATGGACCCCGTCAAACAAATATAGGTTGGATCGTTCGAGGGCCTTAACAAGGTAAAAACTTACGCCCCCCGACTGACAATAGGCGAAATTCCAAGCGACTTGATGCGCTGACACATTCACGCGGTTAGTTTTAGTGACTTTGAGTTCTATCCAAAATGGAAGGCCCTCCGCGCATACATGAACATCCGGTATCCCGCCACCGAAACGGTTTTCAATCCGTGTGGTGTTCCAACTCTTGGGTAGATTCGACCGAAGATTGTTCCACATCAATGTCTCTGGCTTCTGCGTCATTAACTACCTCATAGTCAGCATCCAAGAACACACCCGGGTGTGACTTTCTAAGTTCAGATAATCTGGTCTCGATCTCGTCGCGGCTCATGTTTTCGATTGCATGGAAGTGGTTCGTCTCGCGCCTGTCAGTGGTCAATCCGCCCAGTGCTGAACGAGTCTTCTCCGCGTTAATCGCCGCAGAGAATTGGCCGGCCTCTTCTGCATTCATGGACAGATCCCGGAGACGTTTAAGCTGGCCCATCAGTGTGACGCCATACTTTCTTTCTCTGTCTTCTCGAAGCTCCGAAATGTATTCGGAGACATGGGGGAAGTCCGAAGCGTTCAAAAGTTTGTGAGCTTGGATCTTGGCAATGCCGTTCTTGTCCGAGTACCCGGCCAACCTGGCGCACTCAGCGTTTGAGTGTGTTCCATCGACAAAGTGCCGAGCGAACATCTTCTGGCGGTTGGTCAGCTTACGGCCATGGGCCTCTTCAATTTCTTCGGCCTTTGCGTCTATTCGACGTTTCATCTAGTTGCTCCTGTATACAGTCTTTTTCAAAACTAACCCTGTTTCCAACAAGCGTCAAACCTCCGTTTGGCTAGAAAAGTGTAACGGGAAGCCCTAAAGTGTAACGAAGTGTAACGGGAAGTGTAACGACTAGTTTTCAGTAATATCATACGTTTAACACCTGTTTTCAGGTACTCGTTACACTTTTACACTTTTTTTCACCCATATTTTTATTTTCAAAACGTTTTTTTGAATTTGCCCGTATATATGTGACGGGGGACATTTGACAGTGGTCCATGTTTCATGCTACTTTTACGAACTACCACGTTTTTAGAAAGGAAGAAAGATGAGAAACCACGTCATTTCATTATACGATTATACGGGCGAGGCTTTGCGCCCTTGGGCCGAGGCTGGTTATCAGTGCTTCGCCTACGACATCCAGCATGACGGTGGGCGGACGGAAGGCAACATCACCTACGTCCACGCTGACCTTTACGATACGAACACACTTCTTGAGATCATTGCCCGACACGGGACTAATGCGTGTTTCATGTCGGCGTTTCCTCCTTGCACTGATTTGGCTTCTTCTGGCGCACGTTGGTGGAAGAGCAAGGCCGAGTCCAATCCTGATTTTCAGATAGAGGCAGCGGGTCATGCCAAGCGGTGTGCTTTGGTGGGGGATGCTCTGGGTTGTTCTTATTACGTTGAGAACCCGATAGGTGCGCTGACGAGGTTGTGGCGCAAGCCGGATCACAAGTTTGATCCGTGCGACTACGGCGGGTATCTGCCGGAGGACGATATGCATCCGCGTTGGCCTGATGTGATTCCGCCGCGTGATGGCTACAGGAAGAAGACTTGTCTTTGGACCGGAGGCCATTTTCGTATGCCGACGAAATCTGTTGTTAATCATTTGACGCTTGTTTATGACCGCTCTGATCCGGCAAAGGGCGGTAACTTCTCGCCTGTTGCTGGCAAGACGGGTGGCAAGTCTGCGAGGACGAAGAACATCCGCAGTGCTACCCCGCGTGGGTTTGCGAAAGCGTTATTTTTGGAACATGCTCCCTTTACTTGGGGTCATGATGGCCGTGAGAATTATCGTGATTACGGCAACGATGTAGTTGTGAGGGGATACATTTAATGAGACGCGTATGCGACCTGTGCCACGGCAATGGTTACGTTGCTATTGACGTGGCGGACAACGGCAAGGGGGCAGTCTATGGCGACTGCCCCAAATGCCACTGTGAAGGAGAACTCGAAGATGGACTTATGGAAGCGCATCAAGCGCAAAGAGAACTGGGAGAGTAGAATGGGACCGGAATATTTTTTGTTGATCTTTGTCGGAAGCGTGATCTCCGGCATTCTGATGTACTGGTTCTAATTGAGCCAGCTGACAACGGTTGACCTGTTCTCCGGGATAGGCGGATTTGCCCGTGGCCTCGAGGCTACCGGGCATTTCCGGACTACCTGTTTCGTGGAGCAGGATCCGTTTTGCCAGGCGGTGTTGAATCATCACTGGCCCGACGTACCCATATTGGATGACATAAGAAATGCCCGACGATCCGACTTCCCCGACGCCCGACCCGACCTTGTTTGCGGAGGATTCCCTTGCCAGCCTTTCTCACAGGCAGGAAGACAGCTTGCTCAAGACGACCCCCGCCATCTCTGGCCGGAAATGCTTAGAGTTATCCGGGAACTCCGGCCCACTTGGGTTGTTGGAGAAAACGTTGTTGGGCTCATCAAATTGGGCTTGGACGAAGTACTCACTGACTTGGAAGGCGAAGGCTACGCCACAAGGACGTTTAATATTCCAGCTTGCGCGGCAGGCGCCCCGCACCTCAGACAGCGCGTCTGGGTTGTTGCACACTCCGACAGCCAAAGCGAACCAGATGGCACCTTCGATGGCAACGCGGGACAGCGGCAGTTGGGGTTTGGGTTTGTGGCCGACCCCGACGACGACGGAGGCCAAGAGCGACACGCACAACGTCCAGAACAGGATCGACAAGAACAAACAGGTGATGCTGTGTCACGCGGTTCGTCTGTATCCGACCCCAAGCGCCCAAGAACCGGGGTGGAAGAACATCGAGGTGGTGGACAAGAACGGGAATCCGCCGACACACCCCAATCAGAGGTTTTACGACAAGGAAACGGGACGGATAGTTCAGAAGGGTCTTCAACAAGTGGTGAAGATGTATCCGACTCCGGTCACACCGACCGGCGGCGGGGAACGAAGCGGCGACAGAGCCGGAACGGGGACTTTAAATTACATGGCGAGGAGCGGCCAGCTAACCGACCAGAAGAGTGGTGGGAGCTTGAACCCGATGTGGGTCGCCTGGTTGATGGGCTACCCAACCGAGTATCTCAACTCCGTGCCTTGGGAAACAGCATCGTCCCGCAAATCGCGCAAGAAATCGGACAAGCAATAAGGATTGCACATGACTAAGTATGAGATCATTGGTGAGTGCAACTATCGATACAGTCATGGGCGCTGGACGTTGACGCCAGAATCCGCGAAGGCAGCAACAAAACTCAAAATGCAAACGCAGGCTTATTTACAGATGCACGTCAAGATGGCGCTCAAAGATAACATATGGTTGTTCCATCGAAAGGTCGCGCAGGGCCACTACGAACTGATAGCAGCGCCCAAACAGGGGAGCAAGTAATGCAGGACATAATCAACAAACTCACGAAGGTGATGGAGAGAGCGAAAGATCCGGATTTCAAGGAAATCTGGCGACGTAAGATCGACTACTTTTATGTAAAACACGTTGAAGAAAGTGTAAGAAAGGAAGGACTAAAATGAAGTTTCTTGATTGGTTACTCGGCAAGGATTCGGACAAGCCTCAAGCGAAAGAGGCCCCAGCCCCTGCACCCAAGCCTAAAAAGATGCAGCGTGTCGCGCTGATGCCGGTCCCGAAGTGGACACATCCCGGCAAGAAGGGCAAGACGATCTACTGCCCTCACTGCAACGACTCAACGCACGTGTACAACTTCTCGTGGTCAGCACTGGTTTGTCCGTCATGTAAGGCGGAAGTCAACAAGTACCTGTGGCTGATCTCGAAGGATGTCCAATGAGAATCTGCCTCGCGCTGGCGGCGCTGCTCGCAGCACTGCTCGTAGGAATGGTCGTACCGATACCTGCTTTAGCCAGCGAAGAGAAGTCATGTTTGGCCGAAGCGATGTACTACGAGGCTCGAGATCAGGGCTGGCGCGGCATGTTGGCCGTGGGCGTTGTAATTCAGAACAGGGTCCGCGATGACCGTTACCCGAATACGGTGTGCGGCGTCGTCAGGCAGGGAAAGTATCGCAACGGCAACCCGGTTAGGCACAAGTGCCAGTTCAGCTACTATTGCGACGGCAAACCCGAGCGCCCAGCAGAGAAGCAACCCTGGTCCGTGGCGCGTGACCTTGCGACCTTGCTACTAACGAGCACCGTTCAAGTATCGGGGATTGAGGACGCCACGCACTATCATGCTACTTGGGTTAAGCCATCGTGGGCTAACAAGCTCGAGCGGCGTGATCAGATTGGCGGACACATCTTCTATGCTCAAAGAGACGGCACGAAGTGAATGGTACGGGTGTTTTCGTTTACGTATGCCATGCGGACGTTGAGTTTCTTCTGTAGGGCAGATCGTACTCGGTATATGCGATTGTTTCGGATCTTTCGAAATCTGTCTGCTTTTGAGTCGAACAGAAAGATTTCTGCCTCCGGAGTGATGGCGATAACGTCAACAGGACCATAACTGCTAAGAGGAAGAAACACCCACCAATCTTTACGCAGGAGATATTCTGCGAGAATGCTTTCGCAAACGTCTCCTGTTTGGTGTCTTGTGTCCGGCATCAACGTTAGGCTGACGACTACGAACTAAAACATCAAGTGTAAAAGGTAATTAGATGGCGCAGAAGATTTCCCACAACTACAAGATTCGGACTCGCGTCCGCCGCCGCAACAAGCCGCACCCGCTTAACATTTGCAAGAAGCTGGGTCCGAAGTCCTGTCACCGAGGATCACAAAAGAAGAGACGCGGTCAGGGCTGAATAGCGTCGAGCTCGTAGCCCATGGCGTTTAAAAGAGCCTCAATCTTATAGATGGATGGCTCTTCTATCTTGTGCTTCTCGTAATTCTCAATAGTGCTGACGCCGACGCCGGATAGTCTTGCAAGATCCGAGCGGGTAAGGCCACTTTCCTTACGGATATCGGTTAGTATGTTGGCCCAGTGCTGCGGCATTTTTAGTGCTTTAATGTCTTGTCTTGTTCAAAGTTACGTAAAATGTCCTCGAGCTCATTCCTCTGGGTTTCTTTATCATTGTAAGATCGAAAGTTGGCCTCGTCCTCAGACATGATACCAAGTGTCTGCGTCATCATACTGGATATGACATGCATGATTCCCGTCATGCTAAGTTCTGCGCCACCGTTCTCAATAGCAATTCTCATCAGGACAATTGCTTGGCCTGTGGCCGACACTTCACCACGGCCTTCCAACAAGGATCGTATTTCCTCGTAAAGGCTTTGTAGGCGCTCTTCTTCGGAAGTTGGTTCGATACTCATGACTTGACTGCCGCAAACTTGGACAGGACATCCGCGTCACTGGGGGCTTTTTCGGACACGTCCACCAGGAAGGATATCTGCTGGGCCGGTGATCTGTGGTTCTTCTCAGCCATTGCCCAAAGCTTTTCCCATGTAGGGATTGGCACGGCAACGGATTTGTATTTCTTAATGTCAGGCATTTGTAATTTCCTCTAAATGATTAAGTTGATGTTGGATTTCGTTGAAGGATTCTAAATAGTCCGGATGGCACTCCTCTATAACCGCCCTAATAATTTCATCCGTGTCAAAGCCTAAAGTCTGCATCTCGCCTATAAACATGCGAATAAGACGATTTGCTCCGAAACGGTAAGACTTATCAGGTCTCATTTAATTTTCCTATCTGAGCCATTCTTTGAGCTCCTCTCCCATCACCACACTGGCGATGTCCATTTTATCGCGGAGAGCTTTGACGATCTGTTCGTCAATCGTACCTTCCGCAATTAAATCTATATATGTTACGTGTTCCTTCTGACCAATTCGGTGCGCCCGGTCTTCGGACTGCATCCGCACAGCCAGATCAAAGCTGTTGGCAAAGTAGATGACGGTAGTGGCGGCGGTCAGTGTGATCCCGTAACCACCCGTCATTGGGTTCCCGATAAAGAACCGGGCCTCACCATTCTGAAAACTCTCAATAGCCTCTGATCGCTCCGTGTCCGACGTGTCACCAAAGTAACTAACCGTGGACCGTGGCCCGTACTTCTTGGCAAGCGCCTCTGCGATACGTTTGATATCGTACCTGAACCTAGACCAGATGATTGCCTTGCCTTCGGTCTCTTCAAGACAGCCCATTAGCTCTTCCAGACGATGGTCTTTAACCTCTATCGTCTCGCCGCTATCTGTTTTTGAGTGACCAGACAGGACCTGCTGCATCCTCAACAGCTGGGTCATGACGTTTGTGGTGGTCATGAACTCTTCATCTTCGATATGGGCAAGCGCATACTTCTTCAAGTCGTCATATATACGGGCTTGGTCTGTTGACAGGACCACATTTCTTTGAGTGTAAATCTTTTTAGGCAAATCCAGACACTCGTCCTTCATGACACGGCTTGAAAACTTCTTTAACAGCCCTGACAGCTCCTCGAGGTTGCGATATCCAACGATCTGGTTGAACGAATGGGCGCCCATGGTGCGCTTGTTCATGATTGCGTAGCGATATTGGAACTGAAAGAAGTTATCGCCGGCCTGGCCCAGTAGATCCTTGTTCATAAATCGACATTGCGACCACAAATCCATAGGCGATTGCGTAACGGGAAACCCGGTAAGTATGCGACGGTACTCTGCCAGATGAGACATCTTCAACAGAGCCTTTGTTCTTGAGGCCTTCGGAGACTTGATTGCGGTAGACTCATCAATCGCAAGCAACGCCTTTGACGCCCGTAAAACCTCAAAGAGGTACTTCTGCCCCTTCTTCGTACTGAGAGCCTCAACATTCATGACCAGTATGCGGAAGCTTTCTGTCGGGCGCATGAAGCTTGCCAGATCCGCCTTCTGTGCTTTTCTAGGGTTGGGNCTCCAGATCGAAGACAACGCCGCCTGATAGTANACATCAGGCATGTGCGCGGGTATTTCGATGTTGGACCAGTTGCGGTAGACGCCCTTGGGAGCAACAACGATAAACGTGTCGATCTTGTCGGCCTCATAAAGCATTGACGCGGTGTCTATGCAGACCTTAGACTTGCCGGTCCCCATTTCCATAAAGAATGCCCAGTTTTCTTTCGACCAGGATTTCTTCAGAACATCATCTTGGTGTCTGTAAGGCTTGGTTTTGTATTCGTAGTCCATGATAGACACTATATAGTGTAATTTTCCTGTTGCAAAGCGCAAAATCATGGATTAATGTGGCGACATTCAGAAAGCGAGAGATGAATGGCTAAAGTTTACGTTACCCAAGAGAACCCCCGCGTGAATATCGTATCCGCAGCTAAGTGGGGTGACCTCGAACCGCTCACAAATCCATTTGATCAGATTCATGTTAACCCGGCTCGAATTGTATCGCAGATACGACGCAAGCTTCGGGGTTTCACGGATGACGATTGGCTCTTGGCCATGGGCGACCCTGCGATTATCGGGGTGTCTTTTGCGATAGCTGCGGACTTAAACCACGGTCGCGTTAACATTTTGAAATGGGACAGGATGGAGAAGTCCTACTATCCCACGAAGATATTGTTGCGCGGCGGCGGCATTGAGAATTTAAACCCTGACGAGGAGATACGTTATGAGTGATGAAGACTTATGGAAAACGATAGAAGCGGATGCCAGTGCTGATGCTGATGCGTTTGAAGACCTAACTACCGAGGGCGCGACCGAGTTAGCGTCCATGATCCGAAACCTTGGAGCAATCCAAACCAAGCTTGTTGCTGCTGAAGAAGAGGCCAAAAGCCTCAAGCGGGAACAGAATCGTTACTTACACGATTTAATTCCGGCGAAGATGCAGGAGACGGGCTTGGAGGAAGCCAAGGTTGGTGGCAACAAGATTAGTCTTGCCACCTATGTCAACGGCACGATGCCGAAAGATCCTCTGCAACGCGACATTGCGTTGTCCCATTTACGAGAAATCGGCGCGTCTGACTTTATAAAGAATCAGGTCAGCGTTTCGTTTCCCGTGTCTGAAGACAACCGGGCTAGAGCAATGCAAGCGGATCTTGAAGACCAAGGCTTCGACACTGCCGCTAAGACATGGGTCGAACCATCCACCCTTAAAAAGTTAATTAAGGAACGCGTGGAGACGGGTCAGGAGATCGACCTAGAACTATTCAACGCATCTATTGGAACATACGCAAAAATCAAAGGAGAATGAATTATGGCTAAATCAAACGGAAAACTACCAGCAGAACTCGCCGCCGCTTTTGAAGACGACGCCGGATTCGGGTTTGAAGAAGTAACGTCATCGGATCTTCAGATACCGTTTTTGAGGATTATCCAAGCTCTGTCACCGCAACTGAAGAAGAGTGACGCGGCTTTTATCGAAGGTGCTAGTCAGGGCGACATTTTTAACACCGTGACGAACAAGGTATGGGATGCTGACGACGGCGTCATTGTGCTTCCGGTGCATTTCCAGATGAAGTTTCTGGAATTCGTGCCGCGTAACCAAGGCGGTGGATTCTTGGGCGAACTGGCGGCGGACTCAAACGATGTTCGTACAGCGGTTCGAGACAAGGACTCAGGTATGGAGTTGCTTAACAACGGCAACGAACTGGTCCGCACCGCCCAGCATTACATCAAGATCGTTCATGAAGACGGCAACCTTGAGAATGCGATTGTCGATATGAAGAAGACGCAGCTGAAGAAGAGCCGCCTCTGGTTGTCGATGATGATGATGCAGAAGCACAACGGCAAGACGATGCCTTCGTTTGCCAGTACGTATCGCCTCAAGTCTGTCGAAGATGGCAACGACAAAGGATCGTGGGGGTCGTGGAGCATTGCTCTTGAGGGCGCTGTTCCATCGATGGAGGCTTACACCGAGTGCCGGGAGTTGCACACGTCGATCAGTTCGGGAGAACTGAAGATTGCTCCTCCACCCGCCGAGGTTGAGGCTATTAGTGATCAATCAACCGAAGACGTGCCGTTCTGAGTCATAGGGGTCCGCTTTACAGCGGACCCCGTTTATTCTCATGGAAGATTCAGCGCAGAGGTTTCTTGATCTATTTACCGGATCTCAAGGAGCCCATGGACAGACAGACGTTTTAGGTCGCCAGAAAAACGGCAAGCAACAGGCAAAATATAACATTGTCCGTGAACCGTTGACCGTGGAGCTCGTTCAAGAACACTTGGACGGCTCTCTTGGCGTTGGGTCTATTCCTATTGACGAGACCAACAAGTGCCAGTTCGGCGCGTTGGATATAGACGACTACAGCCTCGACCTTCCGGTTCTCCTGGCGAAGGTTAAGAGGTTTAAGCTGCCCTTGGTCATGTGTCGATCCAAGTCTGGCGGCGCTCATTTGTTTTTATTTATGTCAGAGCGGGTTGCGGCATCCGAGATGCGCGACCGTCTGGCGGAGTTTGCATCGGCTTTGGGCTGGGGCAACTGCGAGATATTTCCGAAGCAGGAAGAACTGCTGGCGGAACGCGGCGACGTGGGTAACTTTATCAATCTGCCCTATCAGAACGCGAAGTACACCACCCGATATGCGCTGAAGAAGAACGGTGACTCTATGTCACTGGCAGAGTTTCTGACGGCGGCGGAGAAGGCGCGGGTAACTGCCAAGCAGTTGGCCAACATATCCTTGGGCGGCGATAACGGGGTCTTGCCCGATGGACCGCCTTGCCTCCAGCAACTTACTGAGTTCGGCACACCGGAAGGTGGCCGGAACATGACTCTTCTGAACGTGGGTGTGTACTACAAACAGGCCGCGCCAAACGATTGGAAGGAGCTTCTGGAGAAGCATAACCAAGATTACTGCAATCCTCCTTTACCGGCGCGGGAAGTGGTCCTTGTGCAGGAACAGCTGGAGAAGAAAGAGTATTTCTACACCTGTAAGTCTGAGCCGCTGCACGGGCATTGCAACAAGTCCTTGTGCCGGTCGCGGAAGTTCGGGGTAGGCGATGCCAACTCTCATGTCCCTGTCGGCGGCTTGACGGTCGTAGAGTCTGAGCCTCCTGTCTGGTTCGTGGACGTGGACGGTGCGAGATTGGAGTTGTCTACCAAGCAGCTACAGATGCAAGTGGAGTTTCAGAGGGCTTGCATGGAGCAGATGTACAAGATGCCAGCGCGGATGAAGGAAGCCGATTGGCGCGATCTGGTGGATGGTCTGTTGAGCGATGCAACAAGGATATCTGTGCCGGAAGAGTTGACCCAGAAGGGTCTCTTCGTGGAACTGCTGGAAATCTTCTGCACTTCGAGGATACAGGCACACAGCCCGGAAGAACTGTTGACAGGTAAGCCGTGGACCGATGAGGGCCTGACATACTTCAAGCTTAGTTCTCTACAGGATTTCTTAAAGCGCAATAACTTTACGTTGTACACACGGGGTCAGATCACCGAGCGCCTAAAAGAAATGAACAATGGAGCGGAGTCCGACAAGACTTATCGCTTCAGAGACAACAATGATAACTGGAAGTCTGTGCGTGTCTGGTGTGTACCGGAGATGCATCGCGGCGAGGTTGACCTGCCCGACGTAACTTTTGAGCCAGAGGATCCACCGTTTTGACAGACCAGCATGAAACCATCCTTGGGCCGCCGGGCACGGGCAAGACCCAGACCAACTCCAATAAGATACGTGAGTGTATTGAACAGGGTATTCCACCAGACCGCATCGCCTGTGTTTCGTTTACACGTAAGGCAGCGAAGGAAAGTCGGGAGCGTGTGTGCCGAGATTGGGGAATCGACGAGCGGGACATGCCTTACTTCCAGACGCTTCACTCCATGGCTTTCCGGGCTGGGGGCTATAGCTCAGACGAAGTTATTGGTCCTGCGGAGATGCGGGAGATTGGCGAAGCTGTTGGGATACCTTTTGGAAACAAGGGGCGGTCTGACATTGAAACCGACTTTGACACTGTAGGGGTGTCCAAGGGCGACTTTTACATGAGCCAGTACCACCTGTCTCGGAGTAAGGGCTTGAGCCTTGAGGAGATGCACAGGCAGTTGGGGGATTACAGTATCGATTGGTCTGAACTCAAACGTTTGGTATCGGCCTATGAGGATTACAAAGGGGTTCGCAAGAAGATCGACTTCACGGACATGATATCAAATTTTGTTAGATCAGCAGATGGACCGGACATAGACGCGCTGTTTGTAGATGAAGCGCAGGATCTGTCCACCCTTCAATGGTCCATGGTCGATGTACTGCGGAAGAAGCCTCGCATACAGGTGTTCACGGGCGATGATGACCAAGCCATTATGGGATTCCAGGGGGCGGATGTTGGAGCGTTTTTAAACGCGACAGAGAAGAAAACGGTTCTTGAGCAATCTTATCGCCTATCCAAGACAACGTGGCAGGAAGCACAGAACATCGTCTGTCGGATTGAGGGCAGGGCGCCGAAGACTTGGCGACCCAAGGATGAAGAAGGCAGCGTCCACGTTCACCAGAGCATTTGGGATGTACCGTTTCATGAGGGGGAGTGGTGCGTCATGGCGCGGACAAATAGGATTGCTTCCCAATATGCCCAAGCTTTGCGTGACGATGGTTGGGTCTATAGCCGGAACGGTCACCCCAGTATTCCGGTCAAAACATACGAAGCACTTCACGATTGGGAGCAATGGGCCAAAGGAGAGCCGCTGACGCCCACCAAGATAAGAAACGTCTACACCTTCATGGAACTGGAGAAAGGCTACTCACGGGGCTTCGGAGCGCGTTCCAAGGCCCTTTTGGGGCTGGATCCGGACGCCATGATCAGTATGTCGGAGGCTCAAGACGGCATGGGGCTGCTTCTGGATGGTTCTGTCCGGTGGCATCGAGCGTTGGGTAAGATTGACCTAGACACAAAAAACTACGTTCTCAATGCGTTGAAGCGCAAAGACAACGTGCGTAATCCGCGAATAAAGGTTAGTACTATACACTCAATGAAGGGCGGAGAGGCCGACAACGTTTTGGTCATTCCGGACTTGTCTTATGCGGCTCACAAGGAATACCAAAGGGATCCGGCGACTGAACACAGAGTGTACTATGTCGCTGTCACGAGGACTAAGAAGGCGCTGCATATAATGCTGCCGGAAACGAATCGGTATTACGACCTATGAAACCAGACGAGACATTAAAAACAGCAGCGTCACTGGTAAGCGGAGATCGCGCCAAGCAATATGGCGACTACACCATTATGCATCAAAGGGCGGCAGACCTCTGGAGCGCATACTTAAAAGTCGAGGTTAAGCCACAAGACGTTGCCCTTTGCATGGCATTGTTAAAGGTGGCAAGGAACGAGATGGGTCAGGTCAAGCCGGATAACGGCATTGACGCTTCTGCTTACATGGCCTTGTGGGCAGCAATGATGGAAAACAAAGATGCGTGAGGACTTGTTTGACGAGAAGGTCTGGTTCCCTCCGGAACATCTACCGGACCTGTCCGGCGAAAAGCTTATCGCCATAGACACTGAAACAAAGGATCCGCATTTAAGAGACTTGGGGCCAGGGTGGGTTAGAAACGATGGAAACCTTATAGGGATTTCTGTCGCCGCCTCTGAGTGGAGCGCCTACTTGCCGATTGCCCACGAAGGTGGGGGGAACATGGCAAAGGATCTCGTACTCAGGTGGCTCCAAGACCAATTAGACCACGGCATGTCCGTGGTGTTTCACAATGCACAGTATGACCTGGGATGGCTGTTATCGGAAGGTATTACGGTTAAGGGTCGTATTCTGGACACAATGATTGCGGCGCCCCTGCTTGATGAGAACAGGTTCAGTTATTCTCTTAACGCTCTGGGGTCCACGTACCTTGGTCAGCGGAAGGCGGAAGAGGATCTCAGGAGAGCAGCCAGCCAGCATGGTGTGGATGCCAAGGCAGAGATGTGGAAGCTGCCGGCAGAAAGGGTAGCTAACTACGCTGAGATGGACGCTACCCTAACTCTTAGCTTGTGGAACGTGCTTCATAAGAAACTGGTTGAGGACGATTGCGAGAAGATTCTGGAAACAGAGCTTGCGCTTTTGCCTATGATTTTTGAGATGAAGCGTCGTGGCGTTCGGGTTGACGTAGACAAGGCGGAACAAACCAAGAAGCTTTTGCAAGGAAAAGAAGACAAGCTTCTGAAGGAGGTTAAGGATGAGGCAGATATTCACCTCGAGCCTTGGAACGCCAAGAGTTTGGCTGCGGTGTTTGACAACCTTGGTCTCAAGTATGAGAGAACGGAAAAGTCAGACGCGCCCAGCTTTACAAAGCACTTCCTCAAAACTCACGATCATCCCATTGCTCAGAAAATTCTGGAGATTCGTGAGTACAACAAAGCGAACACGACCTTTGTTGATACGATTCTTAATCATCAGCACGATGGCCGCATCCACTGTCAGTTTAACCAGTTGCGCTCTGACGAAGGTGGAACTGTGTCAGGACGATTCTCGTCAAGCAATCCGAATTTGCAGCAAGTTCCGTCAAGACATCCAGAGATAAAGTCCCTGGTCCGTGGTCTGTTTATACCGGAGGAGGGATGCCGGTGGGGCAGCTTTGACTACAGCGCCCAAGAGCCACGGTGGATGATGCACTACGCATCTCTGGCACCAGCCACAAGGGACAACGAGAAGGTAAAAGAGATTGCCGGCCAGTATCAAAATGACGATCTGGACTTCCATCAAATCGTTGCGGACATGGCCGGAGTAACTCGCACTCACGCCAAGACGATTAACTTGGGCATCATGTACGGCATGGGCATTGGCAAGCTGGCAGCAACCTTGGGCGACATACCTTTCCAAGAGGCGAAAGAACTCCGCAACGAATACGACGAGAAAGTGCCGTTTATCCGGGCGCTGGCATCCTCTGTAATGGACGCCGCTTCAAAGCGTTCTGAACTAAGGACTTTGTTGGGACGTAAGTGCCGCTTNCCCATGCGTGAGTTGANGGGCTACTCCAAGGAATACAAGAAGCCTATNCATGCGGAGAAGCTCGAAGAGCGTTGGGCGGATGTTCTCAATACTCCTGTTGAGGAGAGAGATAAGAACTGGGCCAGCATGAACCCGGAGCGGTATCAGGTGGCCTTTGTATACAAGGCCCTCAATCGCTTGATCCANGCTTCGGCGGCAGACCAGACCAAGCAAGCGATGAAGGACTGCATGGACCATGGACACTGGCCCATGCTTACGGTTCATGACGAGCTCTGCTTCTCAATAGAGAGCGATGAACAGGTGGCCGAGATCAAGGGTTTGATGGAGAACTGTGCGCCGGGTTTATCCATACCGTCTAGGGTAGACGTAGGGTTGGGCGAGAACTGGGGTTCGGCTAAATAACCTAAAAGTTGACTTTCCCTTGAACGCCAAACGTTGTGTCATTGGGACGCCCCTCATTTATGCCTCGAGAGCCGTATAAGGAAACGTTTCCTCCGCTTAGTACGTTGCCCATGGGAATGTCTACGGATCCAGAGAAAGACCTGTCGGACCTGTTGGGCTCAAAATACTGACCCGTGACGGTTGGGGCGTTGTCTCCAAACATTCCGCGTAGAATCTGTCCTTGGGCACCTATGCCCCGGCGCCTGTCAGAATCTGTAAAGGTATCCCCCACTACATTCTGGAACTCAGACTCACTCTGGCCAAAGCTGACGTTTGCAGATTCAGGCCGAAGCACTCTGTCTATGAAGTCGGGGACCACACCGTCCGGAAACATGGCGCGTATTCCAACATTGTAGCGGGTGGATTTTTGTTCCTGATTCTTGAGGCGGAAATACTCTATAGCCTCTTGAGGAATGCCCATAGCCTGGGGAGTTACTTCGGCGGTAGATCTATCGTAGTTTCCCGTGACGCTTACACTGTCGCCTAATGGAATACCCCGGTCGGGAGTGCGTAAATAAAATTTGCTTGTCTCTGCGCCACCTTGTCGATTAGCGGAATACCCGCCTAGTTGCAAGATACCGCCATCCGCAAAACCACCAGCGGCTCCTTCTTTACTTCCGTCTACTCCGACCAAGCCACCCTGTGCCATCATACCCATACCAGCAGAAGCTGCTGCTCCTCCTTCGCCCGGTCCTTCCCCAGTTCCCGGTTCGCCTCCCATACCCATCGCATCGGCGGTTGCTGCTGCCTGCGCTTCTGCCTGCGCTTCTGCCGCTGCTTCTGCTACCGAAGCCGATGTTTCTGATGTGGCTTCAGCACTAGGATCAACGGCTTGTCCGTAAGCATTAATTCCTAAATCCGTTGGTCCTCCTGTCGTGGTGCCATACCCAGCAACTTGCCCACTGCTTATGCCAGACCCTGTTTGCTCACCAACGCCAAACGACGTTCCCGTAGAAGGCCCAAACGCATTTCCAATTGCATTTGCAACCATTCCAAGACCAGGGACTCCCGTTACAGCTGAAATAGCTGCACTTTTGGCTACGTCCGCCAAACTAATGTTAACATCACCCATTGGGGTTGAAACATTTACACTGGGATTAATACCACTAAAATTTGTTCCTGTAATCCCAAGGCCAAGATTTGATGGTCCAAGGCCAAGATTTGATGGTTCAAGGCCAAGATTTGATGGTTCAAGGCCAAGAGAACTTATTCCTCCGGAAAGAGATTGTTTCTGTGCTGGTAAAACGCTAGGTGCTTGAGCGGTGCTTTGAATATCTTCATAAGATAACGGCGCTAGATTGTCGGCATTAAAGAGGGCTTGGGAGGCGGCTTCCGCCGCAATATTAGCACCATATATGTTCTGCAACTGTTCAGCTGTGTAGTAATCAGCCATCTAACGCGGTCCAAGTTCGGCCATCAAAGACACGCGCAGACTTTCGATTCTCTTTAGCAATCGTGTAACTGCAATGCACCCACCCAGAGTCCAAAATGTTTTCCTTGTAAAATTCCAGTATCAACTGATCAAACTCACAATTGTCCATGACCCATAGTGCGACTTCCTTGTTCGGGATGCCCGGCACTTCAAAGTCTACGGCCTCGCCCTTTACATGCTGCGAGTTGTCAGACGATCCAATCTCTCGATTAAGATAAAGATCACGAAAGCCACTGTTAGGCGCAAACGGAATACCGTAATGGTTACGGACAGGCTCAAGGATCTGGTCACAGACCATGATCAAGTTCTCTACTTCCGTGGACCCTGGTTCGTTGGTAATGCCTAGCCGTTCAGCCGTAGACGACTTAGTAAGCTCACTCAGGGTAAAGTGGTCGGAGAGTTGCATTATTGATTTGCTCCAATGCCCAAGAGTTTATTCTGCTCTATCTGCCGTAATGGGTTCATCTGTTGAGCCGCTGCCGCCGCATCAGGAACTTGTTGCCGAATGTCTTGGACAACGGGTCTAGCAGCGTCAACTACTCCAGAAACAGCTTCTCCTACCGCTCTTCTGTCATCCGAATCAACTGCTCCAGAGGCATATGTTGAGGTTATTAACCGAAGCTCTTTTCCGATAACATCATTCACTTGGCGCCTAAACACACTCAAATTACCAAGCTGCTTCTTTGCCTCTGCCGTAGCCTGCTGCCGAGTTAATGTCACGCCATCTGCCTTGGCCTTGGCCATGAGATCATCAGCCAAAGCTCTTATACCCTTCTTCAGTTCTCCGGCCCTGATGTTTGGACGCGTCAGCAAATTAAGAAAGGTTTTGTTTCGCAATATCCTAGAACTGAGGAATATAGCAGCGACAGAAGGTATTGTTGCGGCGGGGTTAGCAATCAAAGCAACACCCAAACCAGCGACATATGCAGGAGCAGCCAAACCGCCTTTGCCTTTAAGGGCTACGTCACCAACTGGAATCTTGGTCAGCTTCACTAAGTCTCGAACGACATCCTGCCCAAGAACCTTTGACAAAGAGCCTCTTTGGTTAAGGTTGGCAATAGATGCCGCCATGCCTTCTTTCCAAGCACCAGACGCCACCGCTTCTTCTGTAATCCCTTTTGGAAACGCTTCTCGGATAATCCGAGACATCATGGCGTCCTGTAAACCAAAAGGCTCGTCCAAATTATATTGAGGAACTTTGTTGATAAGATCGTCTACAAGTTTTGGATCTTTTACCGCCGCCTGAACCAGTGAATCAGCGTCGTCTATCCGGCCTGTTTTAACGGCGTTAAACAATGCACTTGAACTCTGCGCCTGCGACTCTGCTACATCTGCCTGCAAGTTCTGCACGATGTTACGCATGTTTGGGTTCGTAATCGATGACGGGGCAACAGACCCAAACCGAAACCCTCCTCGCACAGGGTCAGGAGCCGTTAGTGCAAAATCTTTTAAGACGCTGGTTAATCTCTTAGCTTCAACTTGGCCAAACAAAGCGTCTTGGACTTCTTTACCCAGACCATCGAAAGATCTGCGAAATGCTGCGGGGTCGAACGTCCCTAAATCATCTGCCTGTTGAACAGTTGACTTTATCCAAGTGCTTGCTAAAGCCTGACGAGAAACATCCCTGTGTGCTGTTCCAGCTGCTGCGGCAGCGGCATCATCGGCATGAAGCTGAAACGTCTCTGCCAACTCCCCAAGAATGCGTTGACGATATGGATCGTTTGAAGGTAATGATTCAATAAATTTAGGCGGACGAAGTCCAAGACCAATCTTGGACAAGGTCTTTTTCGCGACATTACCTCCGCCAGCTAACTCAGGGAAGTTTGCGCCAAGAAGACGATTAACTTCTGTTATGTTTCCCTGACGTGCGGCGTTGGTCATCGCAAGCCACTGAGTTTCCGGAACGCTTTGCATTGCGCCCCGCACCGTTGCATCCGGTGTTACGCCCTTGAGATAGTTAAGCAGAAGTTGCGGTTTTCCTGGCTGCACCACACTCTCAACAACAGAACTAAGGT
>JGI24003J15210_10000438_pt1 | contig 17787 bp, 16 predicted proteins | sample LinPmetageLP28_FD_15210 | JGI IMG/M metagenome (IMG submission 15210)
CCTGCACCTGTTGATCCAAGCATTCCGCCTGCACCTGCACCGCCTTTGGACAACACACTTGTGGCTGGTTTATTGCCACCAAACATACCTTTTACTTTTCCTATGCCTGCGCCGATTGCCGAAGCACCGCCACCTATCGCCATTTTGCCTATTCCAGCACCGGCTATCAATGCAATTACTCCTGCAATAGAACCTCCCAGTTCTCCGAACGTATCTTTTAATGAGTTGATGCCTGACGCCATACCTTCAATGGCACTTGCAAGTCCTCCGATCACACCACTTAATAAATCTGTTACTGGTGCCAACAATGCTTGAAAGGCTGTTCTCAATCTCTGTGTGGATCTGTCAAATTGTAGAGCACTCTTTGTTCCAACTTCTTGTGCTTTAGTTTGTTCTTCTGTAGCCTGTTTAATATCTCCAAGAGCATTTTTAAATCCTAGTGTTTCGAATCTAACGTCAAAGAAGTCTACGCCTAATTGTTTTAATTGTGCTGTTCGTTGTCTATCTTCAGCAGTCATGTTGGCAGTTTCGTTTGCCGCTGTTTGGAACACAGACATCAATTGTTGAGCTGATCCTGTTTCACCTCTTGCTAAACCGTGAATGGCTTCTCTCATGCCGTTGATTTCTAAAATTCCTGCCTCTCTGGCATTCATTGCCACACCGTCTGTTGCAATTAAATTTCTAATACTGCTTTCCATTTGTTTGGAAACATTTCCAGTCATAGACAATGCACCATTTATTTCACGTTGTTGCTTTTGTGACATACCGGAAAGTTGTAAACTTAATCTTGTGTCTTTGGCACGTTCTTGCATTTCTTGTTGCAGTGCTTGTCTATTTTTTCCTGTCAGTCTTGATAATAAATCTAAATTGTTTAGGTACTCTGCTGTTTCTGTCGACAGTTGTGCTTCTGTCATTGTTTGTGTTCTACCCAATTGTGTTTGAAGTTCTAAATATTCTGCTGTACTTTGTGCTATCTCAGCCATAGTAAAACCTAAAGCAGAAAACTTTTCAAATGTTTCGCCTTGTGATAAATCTCTTAATGCACCTGTAAATATTTTAACACCTTGTCCAGTAGTTCCACCCAACAATGCAAGATTGCCTCCTGCAGATGTGATCGAGTCTGTCAATTGATCTAATGATAATCCTGTTTCGCCTGAAATCTTTCTTAGATTACTGATGCTTTGTCCTGCCGCTCCACCTATTTGTGAAATGGATCTATAGAAGTCAACATTTTCACTTAATCTATCTACAAGATATCCTAGAGTGTCGCCAACCAAAGAACCTAATTCACCAAACTGCTCTCCCAACATTCTTGTTGAGGATCCTAGTGAAGAAAGATTGCCCGTCACTGTGCCTACTCCAATTGATAATAAGTTGTTGACTTTTTGAAGTGCAGTTAACCCGTCTGCTGTGTCTTCCAACTCATCGCCCAGATCCGCCATCTTTTTCTTCATGATTTCGGCTTCTTTGCCGGTTAAATTCAAAGTTTTGGATAGGTCAGTCGTAGTTCCGCCTAACGTCTTTACCAATCTTTTGAGTGTGACGTCCTTGGCAATGCCCGAGCCTTCAAGTGCTTTTACTAGATCATCTATTGTAAAATCTGCCATGTTACCAAATTGTATTTAAATCCAATCATTATGTACGCACTTAACCCTCAATACTAAATATGTGTATATTAAGAAAGTACAAATTAGTTTTTAGTATTTATGGAGAATAAAATGACAGAATCGCAACCAGGACAAAATGTTAATCCTTTAAAGAAGTATTACAGACAGCCCAAACAATTTATTAAATTGCCAAGCGGTTACAAATACTATCCTGATGGAGCCATTGAAGTTTCTGAATCAGGAGAAGTTGCTGTGTATCCAATGACAGCAAAAGATGAATTGATATTCAAAACTCCAGATGCGTTGTTGAATGGCGAAGCCACTGTCACAGTAATTCAAAGTTGTGTGCCTGCAATTAAAAATGCTTGGCATATGCCCAGCATAGATGTTGATGCCATCCTGATTGCAATTAGAATGGCAACATACGGCACAAAGATGAGCGTGCCAATCACAGTGCCTGGTACAAAAATTGAAAAAGATTACGAGTTGGATCTACAAGCCACATTGGACAAATTGTTGAATGCACAGTATCAAACCACAACACTGGTAGGCAATATGGAGATCACAACACAACCATTGAGTTATGATCAATTTTCTAAAATGGCAATCAAGTCATTTGAAGAAGCACGTGTGCAAGAATTGATCAAAGATCAAGACATGGCTGAAGAAGAAAAATTAAAAAGATTTCAACAGAGTTTGACCAAGTTAACAGATTTAAATGTCAGCATGGTGGGAGACACTGTGGCGTCAGTCAAAGTGGACGGACAAACAGTAACAGACAAAAACATGATTAAAGAATTTATTGAAAATGCTGAAAAAGGTTTTTTCCAAGCAGTTCTGGATCATTTAGAATTACAAAGACAAGCATTCGCATTGCCTACCATCACAGTGGATTCCACTGAAGAAGAACAAAAAGCAGGAGCACCTGAACAGTACACGATACCAGTTCAGTTCGACACAGCAAATTTTTTCGCTTAAAGATATCAACACTGCCGATTTCTGACATTATCAAACTCACAACAGATATGGACAATGAAATTAAAAATTTCAAAACAGAATTGAGTAAAATTGCTTGGTTCATGCGTGGTGGAGTTACCATGGACGAATTGTACGGTAGCAGTCCAGAAGACAGAGAGGTGTTTTCCAAAGTGATCAAGGACAACCTAGATACTGCTAAAAAAACAGGACAACCCTTCTTTTAACATATAGATACTATATATAAAGTATAAAAAATCATACACACACGGTGCCTAGAACCAAATAGCATCATTTAATCAATGACACACACATTCTAAATAATTCACATATGCAAGTCTACACACAAATTGTACGACCCCAGGAGTTGGATGAGGATGACCTGTGGATTCCCTGTCTTAAAACAGCCACCGTTGAACACTCATCTGCAGATGCAAAATCGGGATTGATCATCACACACATTGAAGCCATCAAACACTATGCACACAGTCTAACAGAACTGTTGGAACAAAAGGTGTATGCGGTGGGATCAAAAACTTATGACCGACTCGTAGAGGCGGGCTTCGCAGAAAATAATATTCATTGGCGACACAATGCCAACGATTTAAAACTGCGTTCCAAAAACACAGGCCCACTCACTTGGCTCCACGGAGACAAGTACGCCAGAGATTTTCGTGCCATACCTGAAGTCACAGCAATACAGACATACGAATCAAAACCAGATCCTACAGCCATCAAACAGATATTGAAATTGGAACCAGATGTTATTCATGTGTATTCTGATTCTGTATTAAAAGAGTTGGAGATTAGGAACTGGAGTCACACCAAGTTGAAACACGTTGTGTCAGCGGAACCTGATGCCGCTTTATGGTTGGATTGTGAATCATTTGATCCCAATGTTTAAGAACGACTAGCGTCGTTCTGCTTTTCGCTTACGCTCAAGCATTTGAGCAATCACATAACGAAGTTATGTTGTGCATCATGCAGACAGTTGATCCATACTTCACCCAGTAACGGGAAAAGTATGAAGCCATCATGCGAGACTAGCCTGCCATTTTGTGAAAGGAACTTTTGTACGGAAGCGGTGACCCGCCAACTCCCTATTCCAGACTTCATTAGTCACGGTCAACTGCGGCACCCTTCACAAACAAAGTGAGCAGTTGTGATGTTGTATCTTTTTCACAGAGCATCTTCTTTTGTGCCTTTAGTAAGCACTTGCCTTGCAACTCAGGATTCACCATTATTTTTCAAACGCACTTCCTGGATCTACGATCAGTGATGTTGCTATGTTAAGCCTTTTTGTGGTTTTTAAGTTCTTCTTTTAGGATTCGGGAACCACCAACTCTCACATTGATAATTCCGTTGTAGTAATCATCGGTTTCTAGTACTCGCCTTTCGAATTGTTCTCGAGCCTCGAGATAACTCATTATGCCTCTACCTTTACAGATGTATAATATTTCCCTAGTAAATTTTTCTTCGCCTAATTCTGCCACGTCAGCATTCAAATGGTCTGAAGATCCCCAATAGTCCTTCCAGTCCGATTCAACTTTGCTTCTACGTTTGTTTATCCTGCCCTTGAGAGGTGGACGTGTCTTCTTGAATTTCGCCAGTTTTTTACCCACATACTTCTTACCGTTGGTTGTGTTTGTAATGAGATACACAAATCCTTCGCAGTCTTCCGGCAGTGTGTGAATGGGGTTACCCTGATAAGTCCATGGCATATGGACATACTTACTGATTATTTTTTTCGCTCTTGCTGTTTTTGGATCTTGCTCACTTTGTATTGTGCTTCAAGTTCTTTACGTCTTTGACGTGCCAAAATTCTAATTTCCGCTAAAGCCTTTCTAGCGGCTACTTTGGTAGCGAGGCTTCGCCTCTCAGCAAACAACTCGTTTGCCTTAAAATAAGCCATGTACGCCTTGGTCAGTTTGTCGTGTGTATCATCTAGAATGGTCATGTGTTTCTACGTCATTAGCATATGCTGTGAAGCCGTTTTCTTTAACAACCTTAAGCACATTGTTCACTCTGCCCATCAATTCATCTTTGTGGGATATTAAAAATATATTTTTGCCTGATTCTCTACTCATTTTTTTCAAAATAGCCAAACTGCTTTCAACTCCTGCTGAATCCATACCAGAATCTATTAATTCATCTAAGAATAACAAGTTGATCTGTTGATACAAGTTTTCCCATACATCTCTAAATGCAAAACTTAAACCTAAAATTAATCTGTTTCTTTCTCCTCTACTCAAGTTGTCAAAGTCTAGTTCTTGTCCCAGTTGAGTGATCTCCACACTTAAATCATTTCTAAATGTGACCAAGTGTGGAAGACCCAATTGATCCAAGTAGTGAGTTAACCTGTTGTTCAAGAAGGTTAAGTTTTGATCAATTATTTTCTTTCTTATGAAAGAATCTTTATTTGTCAACAATTTGTACAAAAATTCTTGATGTTCTTTTAATTTTTGTAGTGTGTTTGCTGTGTCCCAATTTATTTCTTGTACTGCTTGATTTTTTAATTCGTCTATTTGATCTAGATATGGATTTGATTCTTCTTTTTTATTAACAAGTGCTGTGTTGATTGATTCCACATATTGTCTGTGATCATATGCTTCTTTAAGTGTGTCATAGTATGTGTCAGGTCTTTGATCCAAATCGCCCACTGCTTTGATATCTTTTACAGTTTGTTCTAATTGTTCAGCCAATTCCATTACATAACTGTTGGATTCTCCATATTCTTCTTCCAAAGTTTTTTGCATTTGTTCTATTTTATCTTGAGGCAGATCCTGACCACAAGCATAACAAGNNGNTTNGNNATTAAGTTTTTCTAAATCATCATGCAATTTTTTTGCTGTCTTATCTGCTTGTTCGATAGTTGATTCCAAACCAGCTCTATCTTTTTGCAATTGTCTTAACACATCATTAAGTTTTGTCCAATCTTCAAGTTTTTGATGTGTTTCTAATTCTTTATCAATATCTACACCTTCTAGCTCTTTTAAGTTTTTTTCTAATTTTTCTATGTCTGTTCTGTTTTGATTTTGCCAAGCACTGCTTTTGTTGTTTAAACTGTGAATTGTTTCTTCTACTTTTTCATTGCTAATTTTTAAACCTTCTAATCTTGCTGTTTCTAGTGCTATATCTTCTTTTGAACGTTTGATGTGTGTTTTTAAGATGTCTGCTTTCTCAGACAACAATTGAATTCCTAACAGTTGTTCAATTATTTCTTGTTGTTCATTGTTGTGTAAACTTAAAAAGGGTTGAGTGTATGTGTTCAAAGCCACAATGTGTTTAAACATTTTTGGATTCATTCCAATCATTCTGTTTAAGTCTTCTTGTGTTTTACGTGAATCTCCTTGACTGACATCTGATAGTTCTTGTTCTTGTTCGTCAATATAATACTTCATTACATTTGGTTTTCTACCACGTTCTACTCTATAATTTACACCATCCTTTTCAAATGCTATTGTGACCAACATTGCTTTGCTGTTGGTTTTATTCACTAGATTGTCTTTACGTATTTTTGTAAGTGCTTCGCCATACAATGCGTAACACAATGCATTAACTATGGTTGTTTTACCTGTACCATTACGTGAACCTGCGTCATCGCCACCCATGTCTAAGTTTTCACCCAACACCAGTGTTAATAATTTTTGTTGAAAGTCTATTGCTTGGGTTTGATTACCCACACTCATAAAGTTTTTTACAGTAATTGTTTTAATCAGTATCATTGTTTAAATCTCTAAATATTCTAAGCAAGACAGATTTATCATATGCATCAGATTCGATTGTTTCAATTTCTTTAGAAACAATTTGATCTACACTTTCAAATTTTGTAATATCAAGTTCTGTGTTTATTTCTTCTTCTTGTTTGCTTGGGATTAGTGTTATTTCTCTACAATCATATTCTTTCATAAAAGTTTCTTTAATATAACTGGCTTCTTCAAAACTAATGTCTATATCCAATGTAACTCTTAGATGCATTTTCTTTTTCATGATCTCTTTGGTTTTGTCCAACAGTGTGCTTAATTTTACATTTCTGTACTTGGGACAATTATCCCAATTAAAATAAACAGGCTCTGTGCCATGTTCTAATATCATCATACCACGGTCATCATCATCAACATCTGCATAATTGTGTGGAAAAGGATTGCCTAAATAATGAATATTATTTTTGACCTGTCTTTTATGAAAGTGTCCTGAGAAAACGTATTCTTGTTTTTTAAAATCACTTGGGCGTAATTCTCCTGTGTCAGGCATTTCTACCATTGCGTTCATAAAGAAGTTGGGTAACTCAAAATGACCAAACATATATTTGCATTCCATATTACCAACTTTTTTCCATTCATTGCCTACTAACCAAGGCACTAATATAGTGTCATCTATTTTTGTAATTTTATTAACCATAGTGATGCCGGGAATAAATCTGCCAAATTCTACAGATTGAATATCTCTACTGTCTTTGTAATATAAATCGTGATTGCCTGGAAAGAAATAAAATTTATCAAATGCTTTTCCTAATTTTTCTAAACATCTAATAGAAGCATCCATAGTGGTTATGTTCACACTGTTTCTGTTGTGATGCCAATCGCCACAAAACAATCCTGTTTCACAGCCATGTTTCTTTGCTAGTTCGATGTACCAATCAACGAATTCTTCACAGTCATCGTTGTGTAATTTAGAATTGGATTTTAATCCGAAATGAATGTCGGTAAAAACTGCTAATTTCTTGAACAAAATAATCTCCTACTTTTCTTTAGAATACACGAAAGTGTTGTATTTGTCAACTACTTTTTCGTTCGTTTACTGACTTTAGGTTTTGGATTCGATTTGTTTGCAGTCTTTGGTGCACCTGAATCGCCTTGAGTCTGACGCGACATACTAGGCATCATATTGTTAAGTTCCAGAATATCATCTCTAATATTTTGATTACGTTTTTCAATATTGATAATTCTTACAAACGAATTAGTAACTGCCGCTGTGTAATATGCAAATGGATTATCTGATTTAGATTCATCAAACTGTAAACCAATTTGAGCCAATTGCAATATGGCTTGTCCTTGCATCTCATCATTGTATGTGTAACCTCTCACGTTACCTCTTGTTCCATAACGTTCACACAGTTTCATCCACATTTTTGCCAGTTCATTTGTGGCTCTGCCGGATTCTTTATTGAATTTGCCGTTTTCTAAACCACCTTCCCAGTGACTTTTCCCCACACAAATTAAATTGCCTTTTCTGTCATATTTCCAATGTTGGAATGGTGGGAAGTTTACCTTGGTTTTACTATCTGCCACTGTTTTTGGATTCTTTTTTCTACCAGGTTCATCTGGCACATGATCAAATGTCATCACTCTAAAGACCACATCATCCTTGTCAATTTTTCTATAATCTATTTGACATTCTCCCAATTTAGTTTTAGGATCTAATTTTTTACGTCTTTCGTAGTCTTGGTGTGTTAATTTTTTGGCTTTATTTCTCTTGGCTTGAGCAACAGTTCTAATGTTTATTGCATCCACGTTTTTCACAATCAAGTTGTATTCGCTGTATGCGTCGTCTATAAAACTGCAAAATGATCCCTTAGACTTATGAATTTCGGATAATAGGTCTCTGTTGTTTAGATAATTTACTTTTTTCATTAATGTTCCTTGTTATATATCTCTTCATTATAAACTACTCAGTTAATTTTGTCAATAAATAAATGTATGGCAGACAATTTTCTTAAAAAAGCGACAGATTTGACATCAAACAAAGCAGGTGACATGAAAGCAATGGCTAGCGACATTGCGAATAACACTGCAGGAATTTTAGACACCAAGTTAGACACAATTGGTAAAACATTAGACTCAGTAACTAGTTTTGCTTTTGGTAAAGCCAAAAGACTTAAAGGTGATCTAAAAAAATTTATTGACGGTAAGTTAAACATTGATAGTTCAGCAACCAGTGTGACGATGAACACAAACGGTAACACAGGCGGCGGTAACCAAGACTGGCGTGTAAGTTTGTCAATGCCACAAAGTATTACTCAAATGATAGCAGGAGAAAAAACACTGTTGGATCCTTTAAAAGCCACAGGCAACAGATTGGTATTTCCTTATACTCCAACAATATTGGTAGGACAATCAGCCAATTGGAATCCAATGCAACCGGTACACACCAACTATCCGTTTTATGCTTATGAAAATTCACGTGTGGATCAAATGACAATCTCAGCACACTTCTATGTGCAGAACGAAATGGAAGCAAGATATTGGGTAGCCTGTGTTCATTACCTAAGATCAATGACTAAAATGAGTTATGGACTATCACCTAACAAAGGTGCTCCACCTCCAGTGGTAAAATTAAACGGATACGGAGATTTCACTTTCAAAGATGTTCCTGTGATTATTCAAAACTTTACGTTTGATTTAAAAGAAGATGTTGACTACATCAGCACAAAATTAACAGCAGAAGAATCTGGAACATCTGATGGTCCACCATCTGTTGCGGCAACTGGCGGAACTTATGCTTGGGCACCAACAGAAAGTTTAATGACTATTGGAGTTGTACCACAATACAGCAGAACAAAACAATCACAATTTGATCTTGCCGATTTTGTTAAAAATGGCGGAACAAAAGGAAGTGGATTTATTTAATGGCATTTTACACAGGTTCAAGTCCTTATGCATCGACACAAATTGTTGACGATCAATATCTCGACATAATGACAATACGTCCAGTGCCGGCAAGACCGGACGATGTGTTGTACACAGTAGAACCACAATACAATCATAGACCAGACTTATTGGCTTATGACCTTTACGGCAACCAAAAACTTTGGTGGGTGTTTGCTCAACGCAACATGGATAAAATTTCTGATCCAGTTTACGATCTTATTCCTGGCTTAGAAATTTATATTCCACAAGGACCTGCTCTTAGAGATACACTAGGAGTTTAGATGTCATACAGAAATAAAGCCCACGATGTTATTACAAGTAACAAAGTTAAAGTAGTAACAAAAGCAAAAGAGTCAAGTGCAATATCTGGTTGGTCTAATGGCCTTGGCGAGAGCGAAATAGGATTGCCAGATACATTTTCTCCTACTACCGACGTTACAGAAAAAATTAATACACAAAAAAAAAGTGAAAAAGGTAAAACTAAAAAGTACACCACTATAAAAGAATTCACAAGAGATTATATTCCTAATCCATTACACGATTTTCAAAGTTACAACACAGTCTTTACCCTTGCGGCATTAACTAAAGAAGAAGTTAATTTTCCTAATATACTGTTCAACAAAATGCCTAAATTTCCTGTTGCACATTCCAGTGGTAAAGGTGATATCAAAGAAGTTACTTTTTACAAAGACATAGGAGTAAACCTTGAATATTTTGTGGATGAAGTGGACATCAATGCTATTGTGTCTCCAACACAAAAAAACAAACACACACAATTCACCACAATGAATTTCATGATAAAAGAACCGTTCAGTATAGGTTTATTTTTACAAACACTAAACATACAGGCGGCAAAAGCCGCAGATGACGGAGAAGTAAACTACACCAAAGCACCTTATGGATTAATCATAGATTTTATAGGACTAGATGCCAATGGTAAAATTTTTAGAAACGAAAAACTACGCAAAGTATTACCGTTTTATTTCACCAAGGCGGCTGTAAGAGCAGACACTTCGGGTGCAGTGTACGAATGTTCAGCAGTGCCTATCACAGAATATGGCACAATGACAATCAACAATCAAATTAACACAGACATCAAACTATCTGGAAATACTGTCTACGAAATGATGCAGGTAGGCCCAAACAGTCTAATGGCGCAACTTAATTTTAAAGGCGACGATGACAAAAAAGCCAAAAAGAAAGAAAAGCCATCATATGTGCCAGCAGACGATACTATCATATATTTTCCCAAAGGAATTCGAGAAACTTTAAGTGAAGAACAAAGAAAAGTTATTTTGAAAGATAGAGCAGTTGCAAATTTTGCCGATACAGGAGACGATGTGGCTTATACATCCGCATTTAAAACAGAATCTAGAGACGAAGCAGTTGAAACTTTGCTGGGCAACAACGTTTCTGTTACCAATGAATACACAGGAACAGGCGGACAAGGTATTAGAGTGTTTCAAACTGACGGTGAAGGACCAAATGCAACTTTTTTAGGTAATGAGGTTGGAGCGGCTAAAATGGCGATTTCCGAAAACAACATGGCAATCATAGGAAAAACATTTCCGGAATTTGAAGAAAAATATGACAAACGTAAAAAAACATTTACAAGAGATAACATAACTCTTGATTTGAAACAAATGACATTGAGTTTTACTGCAGGATCATACATCACAGACATTATTGAAACTGTGATATTGTTGAGTGAGTATTCATTGAACTTGGTCAAAGCACCTGATGAAATAAAAAACAAACAAAAAGGTACACATCCGTGGTTTAGAGTAGTGCCTAAATGTTACGAACTAAAAGATTCTTTCCATCAAAGTTTAGTACATCAGAGCCCAAAAGTTGTGGTGTTCAGTGTTGTTCCGTATCAAGTGGCAGATGAGTTGTTTATAGATCCCACAACATATTCAGAAGGCACAACTACTATTAGAAACAACATTGTGAAAGGGTTTAACTATTTGTACACAGGAGATAACAAAGACATATTAGATTTCCAATTGGATTACAATTTTGGATTTTACAATTCTGTACCAGCCAATTTGGGCAAGGACGCAAATTCTTCTTCTGCTGACAAAAACAAAACAGACGCAAACAGTTCAACAGTTACAGAAAAAACAATATACACTATCACGCCAGCAAGAAATGATCTTAAAGGCACATCAACATCTGCAGGTTTAAAAGGTGACAACAAGCAAACAGGTGAAGGAACAGAAAATGAATCAATGGAATTAAAAATAGCCAGATCAATGAATGATAGAATCATAAACAGTAATGTAGACTTGATCAAACTAGATTTAACCATCATAGGTGATCCTTATTTCTTACCAACCAGCGGTATGATGAATTCAGATGAACAAACAAGATATTTTGTTGATCCAAGAAGTTACTACACCGACAAAGGTGATCTTACTGCCACAGGAAGAAAATACATGGGCAACGGTAAAGGCGAACTTAACTATGTTGACAGAATGTGTTATGTGGAAGTTAATTTCCAAACACCAATTGATTATGAAAAAAACGGCGACAACTTTATATTTCCCAATACCGGCGGATATGTGAATGGCATGGGAGAACATGTAAGACTGGGAGAGTTCAGCGGACTGTACAGAGTGATCACATTAGCAAACAGTTTTAGACAAGGAAAATTTGAACAAACATTGACCATCATTAGAAGTGGTAACACAACCATTGATGCCAAAGAAGGTTCAGGAGAAAACACAAAACAAGTACAAGAAGAAAAAGGACAACCAGTAGCATAATGGCAAACAACAACAAACGAAAATCATTTGCAGTAGATCCTAAAAAAGATCAAGGACCTTTCGAAGCCATTGTGAGAAATGTATTGGATCCCAAATACAGTGGAGCCATTGAAGTTGAATTGGTTAAAACATTAGATTCAGGCAATGCCACAGTCACAGGACAATTTGTCACAGCAAAATATTTGAGTCCATTCTATGGAACCACTGATGTGGCAGGACTTGCCAAAAACAAAGATCATAGAGATAGCCAACAGAGTTATGGTATGTGGTTTGTACCACCTGACGTGGGCAACAGAGTTATGATTCAATTCATAGAAGGCAACATCAACAGAGCATACTGGACAGGATGTATTCCACAAGAATTAATGAATGTAATGATTCCAGGTTCAACACCTGCCATGACAAACACAGACACAACAGATTCTGAATTGATAGAAGATCCTGCAGATGCAGACATCAGAGGCAAAAAAATGCCTGTGGGAGAACACAACAAATTAAAATTTGCAGGCAGTCCTGCAGACAAACCTTTACAGATCAAAAAGCCAATCAACAGATTATTCAAAGCAGTGTTGGACAATCAAGGTTTGATAGCAGATGAAATCAGAGGACTCACAACATCTAGTGCAAGACGTGAAGTACCTTCAAGTGTGTTTGGAATAAACACGCCAGGACCTATTGACAAAGTGTTTACACAAAATCAACCTATAGCATCTGCTAGAACAGGTGGTACATCATTTGTTATGGATGATGGTGATGACAAGTTTATAAGAAAAACAAAAGCCAAAGATGGTCCAATGGAATATGTGGATATTGAAACCAGCGAGGGTGTGATTGAGGGCGATAAAAATACTCCTCACAATGAACTGTTTAGAATAAGAACACGTACAGGACATCAAATACTGTTACACAATTCAGAAGACCTTGTGTACATTGCCAATGCCAACGGTACAGCATGGATTGAAATGACTGCCAATGGCAAGATAGATTTTTATGCAGAAGACAGTGTGAGTGTTCACAGCAAAGGAGATTTTAATTTCAAAACAGATAGAGATTTTAATTTAGAAGCAGGTAGAGATATCAATTTAAAAAGTGCCACAGTTAATCAAGAGTCCACAACACACAACTTGTTGACCACTGGAGCACAAACTGTGGAAGTGGGTACAGCACAAACAATCACAGTTGGAGGCACAACCAATCATTATGCTGGCGGCAATATTAATTTAGACGTTGGAGGACTCATAAATCTTTCTAGCGGAATAGCAGTGGCTACGCCGGTGGCGCCTTTAGCGGCTTGGAGCCTTCCAGGCGAAGCAAATGAAAGCATCATGAAACGTGTGCCACAACACGAGCCATGGAGCCATCATGAAAATTTTGATCCAATGGCAGTTGCATTGGCTAAAACAGACAGAAGTGAACAAGAGGATATTGTGGTTGCAAAACCGATCAATATTCCAGACACATTTAAAAATGCGAGGACATAATGCCAGGAATTAGTAGAGTAACAGTAGACACAGCAGTAGGCACAATAGTTGGTAATTTAGCACCAAAAGTTATTGTGGAAGGAGTACCAATTGTTGTTGTTGGAGCGGCAGTGGAGCCTCACGCACCTTGTCCAATACCTCCGCATTGTGATGCCACTATGAGCGGTAGCAGTGCAAAAGTAAAAGCAAATTCAATATTCATATGCAGGGAAGGAGACGCGGCAACTTGTGGTCACACCGCTACTGGTAGTGGCAAAGTATTTGCCGGTTAAATATCATTATGGCACAGAAAAAATTATATAAAGAGGTTACAGTTACATCTGCTCAAACAGCCAAAACACCTGCTACACAAAGAATGTACAGAGGGTTGAGTACAGTGAATCCAGACAACACATCATTTGGTTTAAATGATATAGGATTAATCAAACAGGATTTGTTGAATCATTTTCATATATCACAAGGCGAGAAACTTGAAAATCCAGAGTTTGGCACAATCATATGGGACGTAATACACGATCCTTTAACACCAGATTTAGAAGAAGCAATTAAAGAGGATATTATCAAAATAATCGACACTGATCCTAGAATAAAAGCGGACACAGTGATAGTAACACCATTTGAAGCAGGATTACAAATAGAAGTTGAACTAACTTATGTCAAATATAACGTGTCAGAGAAACTAAGATTGACATTTGACGAAAATAATGGGTTACTGAATTAAATGCTCTGTTTATACAAACAAATAAATAATGTTATAACAAAGGAAACCAATGTCATCCACAGATAGACAAAACAGATTATTGCTGGCAGAAGACTGGAAAAGAGTATATCAGTCTTACAAAAATGCGGAATTCAAAAGTTACGACTTTGATACAATCCGTAGAACAATGATCCAATACATCAGACAAAATTATCCAGAAGATTTTAACGATTACATTGAATCATCAGAGTATCTAGCACTAATTGACTTGATTGCTTATCTAGGACAAAACTTGGCTTTCAGAACAGACTTAAATGCTAGAGAAAATTTTTTAGAAACAGCAGACAGAAGAGATTCAATATTAAGATTAGCAAGATTAATCAGTTACAATCCAACACGTAATCAAGCCGCAAACGGATTGATGAAAATTGTAGGTGTCAGCACAACTGAAAATATTGTAGATAGCAACAACTTAAATTTAAGCGGACAAACAATCAGTTGGAATGATGCAGGTAACACAAATTGGAATGAACAATTTACTAAAGTTTTAAATGCTTCATTGGCAGAAAATGAAAAATTTGGTAATCCAGTAAAATTAGAAAACATAGATTCAATCCCAACTAGTCAATACAGAATCAATGCCAACAGCACTGAGGTGCCTGTGTATTCTTTTAACAAAATCNNTNAANGGACAAAATTTACCATTTGAAGTTGTTTCAACTTCTTTCNACAATGGTTCTGTGATAGAAGAAGCACCACTTACAGGAAGAAAATTTAGTTTGCTTCACAGAGATGATGGTAAAGGCAACAGCAGTAACAACACAGGATTTTTTGCACACTTTAGACAAGGTGTACTTGACAATGGCGATTTTTCAATNGATGTACCNTCAAACAATCAATCAGTTGCAATTGAATCTAGCAATNTAAACAACACAGATGTTTGGTTNTATCAATTAGATACTGACACAGGATTAGAAAGTACAGAATGGACAAAAGTTGATGCTGTAACAGGTAACAATGTTATATACAATTCAACANCAAAAGANTTAAGAAATATTTACACAGTGTTGAGCGANACTGATGATTCAATCAGTCTTAAATTTGCAGATGGNATATTTGGAAATTTACCGCAAGGTAATTTTAAAGTATACTACAGAAGAAGTAAAAATCAAAATNTTAGAATTACTCCTGCTGATATGCAAAATATTCAAGTNGATGTACAGTATGTTTCATCANACAANCAAATAGAAGTTTTAACATTAACATTTGGATTGCAATACACAGTTGATAATGCAACAACATCTGAAACNAACGACAACATCAGATTAAATGCTCCAGCAACATACTACACACAAAACAGAATGATCACTGGTGAAGATTATCAAGTTGCACCATTAGGAACAAATCAAGAAATTATNAAAGTAAAAGCAACAAACAGAACTTCAAGCGGAATNTCAAGATANTATGATCTAATAGATTCAACAGGAAAATACAGTAACACAAATGTATTTGGNGCTGATGGTATAATNTACAAAGAAGAAACTGAAAATGTAGACACATTTAGTTTTGCAACTCAAACNGANATTGAAGGTGTAATTATAAATCAATTNGAACCTTTATTATCTAAAAATCAAACTAGAAATTATTACATAGAAAAATTTGCTAAAATATTATTAACTGATTTAATTCCGGTTTGGCAACAAGTTACAAATGCTACAAATGAATCTACAGGTAAATTGATAGATGCTGTAAATGTTTTAGATTATCAAGTTGGAACATACACAGCAAGTCAATTGAAATATATTGAACCAGGTGCTATGATTAAGTTTACTGCACCAGCAGGCAAACACTTTATGCCAGACAACAGTATAATGGATGGAGCCGCAGATCATCCAGGTGCTAAAGACTATATTTGGACAGCAGTTGTCAGTGTTTACAATGATGGTATCACAAATAATACAGCAGGCGAAGGCGCAATTAAATTTAATGATGTGATTCCTACAGGTGCTATTGCAAGTGAAATATTACCTAAATTTTCAAAACAATTTTCAGATGATGTTAAAACAGTTATAATTGATCAGGCTTTTGCGTATAACAACTTCGCAATACGTTATGATGTACAAACAAGAAAATGGATGGTTATTGACGAAAACAATTTAAACGTTTATGGAGATTTCAGCATTGGTAAAACTGGTGATGAGTCCAATCAGCAATTAGATTCAAGTTGGTTGATCAGATGTATTAACAATGGTGCTACGTACACAATCACATATAGAGGTTTAAGATATGTGTTTGAAAGTACTAAAGAAGTAAGATTCTTTTATGATAGTGCTGATAGAAACTTCAATGCTAAAACAGGAACAACACTTCAAGACAAAGTGAGTGTAATGTCAGTGAATACAAAACCAGACAGCAATTCTGCATTTAACAATGATATTAATTTTGCTATATCCACAGAGTACAGAACTTTAAGCGGATATGTAGACAGTGCTAAAATAGAACTTACGCAATTTGATTCTGATCAAGACGGCATAGTGGATAATCCAAATGCTTTTGATCTTGTGGTTGACCCTGCTACTAATTCAACAACAAAATATGTTTTCCAAAAACTAATCAACGAAAGTGATGGAACACAGAGATATCAATACTGCAATGCAAGTACAGAAAATATCTATATTAGACAAACATCAGTGGGTGCTATTGGAGATTATCCAAACAGTTCTATTGTGTATCTAATAGACAGCAACAGTTTTAAACAGATCAACACAACAACTAACACAACATCAAATGTAACAAACTATGTTGCTCATGTTGGTAGAGACAATATTAAATTTCAATATGTACACACAGTGGACGGAAACACAAGATTAGATCCTAGTTCATCTAACATAATGGATATGTATATTTTAACAAGAACTTATGATATCAATTTCAGATTATGGTTAGCAGGAGTAACAGCAACTAAACCATTATTACCAAGCAGTGATTCGTTGTACACAAACTTCAATACACCGTTAGCAAAAATTAAATCAATCAGTGACACAATAGTGTATCATCCAGTAAAATACAAAATATTATTTGGGTCACAAGCAGACACCAGTTTACAATCAACATTTAAAATTGTTAAAAATTCTGAACAAGTTACCAACGATAGTGATATTAAGAGTAGAGTTATCACAGCAATAAATCAATTCTTTGCTTTAGAAAATTGGGAATTTGGTGATACATTTTATTTCTCAGAATTAAGCACTTATGTGATGAACGAATTAGCACCAGATATAACAACTTTTGTTATTGTGCCTAACGAAGGTTCAAAAGCATTTGGAAGTTTATTTGAAATTAAATCAGAAAATGATGAAATTTTTATTAGTGGTGCAAAAGTTTCAGATGTTGAAATAATAGATGCTGTTACAGCCTCTAAACTTAAAGCAGACGGAAACATCACAACAAGTTCATCAACAGTTAGTACATTAAGTGGCACATTACCTGCTAGTTCAAGTTCAAATTCTAGTTCAAGTTCTAGTTCAAGCGGAGGCTCTAGTGGAGGAAGTGGATATTAATGGCATACGACAACAATCAGAAAGATTTCAGTTTGCCTGCAGGCAA
>JGI24003J15210_10000439_pt1 | contig 17760 bp, 21 predicted proteins | sample LinPmetageLP28_FD_15210 | JGI IMG/M metagenome (IMG submission 15210)
TCTGGTGCAGCAAGAACCCAGTACTTCAGGAAGAATGGCTAAATGGCTATTGATCGCGCCCTAAGAACACCCACGCCTGTCGGACAGGACATGGGCGAGGTAGAGATTGAGATAGAAAACCCGGATTCGGTTTCTGTTGAAACAGAGGACGGCGGGATCTTAATTGACTTCGGCCCTGAAGCCGGTGGCCTAGAAGGCGCTGACCACAACGCTAATCTGGCAGAATTCCTAGATCCCAGAGAGCTTGGCTCAATGTCATCTGAATTAGTGGGGCATTTCAAGACCGATAAGGAAAGCCGCTCAGATTGGGAAAAATCCTACATCGACGGCCTTGAACTCCTTGGTCTCAAGAATGAAGACAGGACGACCCCGTGGGATGGTGCCTGCGGCGTGTTCCACCCGCTCTTAACCGAGGCGGTGATCCGGTTCCAGTCTCAAGCTATACAGGAACTATTCCCTGCCAGCGGCCCCGTGAAAACCAATATTGTCGGTGTCATTGATGCCGAGAAGGAAAAACAAGCCCACAGGGTACAGAACTACCTGAATTATCTCGTTACAGAGAAGATGACAGAGTACCGCACCGAAACGGAACGGATGCTGTTCTCACTGCCTTTGGCTGGCTCCGCCTTCAGAAAGGTTTATTTCGACCCAGCGATGGATAGGCCGTGCAGTATGTTTGTCCCCGCAGAAGACTTCGTTGTCAGTTACGGGGCATCCGATCTGGCGACCTGTGAACGCGCCACCCATGTCATGAAGAAGAGTCCGAACGATATCCGGAAGCTTCAAGTCTCAGGATTCTATCTGGACATCGACTTGGGCTCGGCAGCCTCTGACCCAGATAAGGTCAAAGAGAAGTACAGCGAGCTAACCGGCGACAACGGTAGCTATGAAGCTGACTCAAGGTACACCCTGCTGGAGATGCTGGTCGATTTAGACCTCCCCGGCTTTGAAGATACACAAGACGGTGAGCCAACAGGGATCAGTTTGCCCTATGTGGTTACCATTGACCTGTCATCAGGCTCCATTTTGTCGGTCAGGCGCAACTGGTACGAAGAAGATTCTCTTAAAAACAAGCGGGAACACTTCGTTCACTACCAGTACATCCCCGGATTAGGCTTCTATGGCTTCGGGTTGATCCACATGATCGGCGGATTAGCCAAGTCTGCGACCTCATTGCTCCGGCAACTGGTCGATGCGGGCACCTTGTCCAACCTTCCGGGTGGTTTGAAGGCCAGAGGCCTGCGAATCAAGGGCGATGACACCCCAATCATGCCCGGAGAGTTCCGAGATGTGGATGTTCCCGGCGGCACCATCAAGGAAAACATCAGCTTCCTCCCGTATAAGGAGCCGAGCGGTGTTCTGTACCAGCTTTTGGGCAACATTGTGGACGAAGGCCGGAGATTTGCCTCTGCTGCTGACGTAAAAGTCGCGGATATGAACGCAGAAGCGCCGGTTGGCACCACTTTGGCGATCTTAGAGCGGTCAATGAAGGTCATGAGCGCGGTTCAGGCCCGATTACACGCCTCAATGCGTGCAGAATTGAAATTATTGGCGAATCTGGTGCGCGATTTTGGGCCAGAGGCGTATCCCTACGTTATGGACAGCGAAATCCCTGTTTCAGAGGATTTTGACGACAGAATTGACATTATTCCGGTCTCTGACCCTAATTCAGGCACAATGGCCCAGCGGATTATGCAATATCAGGCGGCATTACAGCTATCTGTACAGGCTCCGCAACTGTATGACCTGCCATTACTGCACCGTCAGATGCTGGAAGTGCTGAATATTCGGGATGCAGACAAGATCGTCCCGACAAACGAGGATATAGTGCCGACAGATCCTGTTTCCGAGAATATGAACATTATTACCGGAGATCCGGTGAAAGCGTTCATCTATCAGGATCATGAGGCCCATATACAGGTTCATATGTCGGCAATGGATGACCCCAAGATGCAGGAATTGCTGGCGCAAGCCCCCGATGCAGGCATGATTCAGGGGGTATTCTTCGCCCATGTGCAGGAACACGTTGCCTTCCAGTACCGTCAACAGATCGAGAAAGAGCTTGGCACCAAGCTACCCATACCGGGAGAAGAGTTGCCGGAAGACATCGAGTACAGGATAGCGCAACTTGCCGCACCAGCGGCAGCTCAGTTGCTGGGCAAGCACCAACAAGAGCAGCAAATGCAGGAAAACCAGCAGATGATGGAAGACCCTGTGGTGCAGATGCAGCAACGCGAGTTGCAGCTTAAAGAGATGGAGGCACAGGGCAAGATGATGATGGATCAGGCGAGGATGCAGCTTGATGCTCAGAAGGCGCTGGCGAAGGCAAGCTTCGATCAAGAGAAACTTAATCAGGAAATGCAGCTTGAGCAAGCTAAATTGGCGGTCAGGATCTCTGAAGACAACGATCAAGGGCAATTGGAAAGCAAACGCATCGCCTCAAAGGAGCAAGTAGAGGGCGCGAAGCTGGGCGTCCAGATCATGAAGGATCTTATGGGTGAGTAGCTTCTCTGAAAACAACCTCTTTGAGCATATTCGGAAAATCATCAGGCTTCAGATGAACGAGCATGCCGACCATATTAGCGGTGGGGGTTGCAAAAACTTTGAAGAGTATTCAAGATGTTGTGGTATTATTGAAGGGTTAGCAATAACGGAGCGAGAAATACTCGACCTTCAAGCTAAATATGAAGAATCATAACGCCGCATAGGCAATGAAAGCGACTCTGGACGCCTTTTCCAGTGCAAAGGAAGGCCTAATGGAAGCATTAGCAAAAGAAATCGAGACAATAGAGTCTCGCAAGGCAAATCAGTTGCCTGAGCCGAAAGGCTATAAAATTCTGATCGCGCTACCAGACCCTGAAAAGGAATTCGATGGTGGCATCCTCAAATCTAACACGACTCTCTACGAAGAAGAGATTGGATCTATCGTTGGGTTTGTCCTCAAGCTGGGGCCAGACTGCTATAACGATGAGAGAAGATTTCCATCTGGGCCTTTCTGCTCTAAAGGAGATTGGATCTTGATGCGCTCTTACAGTGGCACAAGGTTTAAAGTTCACGGAAAAGAGTTCAGGTTGATCAATGATGACAGCGTTGAAGCTGTTGTTGAAGATCCGAGGGGGATTGTTAAAGCATGAGTGAACAACAGGCAGATGTAGAAAGAATGTCCGAAGAGGATAGGTTCTTTGGTGTACGCACCAAGATAGGCGGTCAGCAGGAAGAACCTGTTGAAGAAGCTGCGGATGAAGCTGTTGAGGCTGTATCAGAGGCAGAAGACGGAGAACTGACTGACGACGAACTATCTGGGTACAGCAAAAGAGTCCAGAAAAGAATTAACAAGCTTAAATACGATTCTCATGAAGAGAGGCGTAAAAGAGACTCTGCGCTCGCGGAGCGGGACGAAGCTTATCGTGTCGCTCAGCAAATCGCAGAGAAGAACAGGGAGTATGAATCCCTGATAGGTCGAGGTGAGCAAGCTTTAATCGGACAGATTAAAGAACGCAGCGCCTTGGCGGTTGAGCAGGCAAAAGAGCAGTACCGGCAAGCTTACGAGGAAGGCAACACAGATAATGTGGTTGATGCTCAGCAAGCTTTGAGCAAGGCAACAACGGAGCTAACTGAAGCTGATCGTTATGCTCAGAATGCTGCAAATCAACAAGCCCAGCAGCAGCAATACGAGCAGGCTTGGGCAGCGCAGCAACAACAGCAGTTCCCACAGCCTCGGCAACAACCGCAACAACCGCAACAACCGAAACAACCCGACCCTGAGACTCAGGAATGGGCGGCTGGAAACCCTTGGTTTATGGCTTCAGGTCATGAGGCAATGACCTCGCTTGCTTATGGTAAGCATGCAGAGTTAGTAAATCAGGGTGTAAAGCCTAATTCTTCTGAGTATTTCAGACAGATTGATGAAACGGTAAGAAAAGCGTTTCCAGATTATGATTGGCAGGTTGGGGATTCCCAACAAGAGCGAGCTTCGACTGCTAGTCAACCTTCGATGGTGGTGGCCCCCACAACTAGAAATAATGGGGCCAAACCTCGCACAGTGAAGCTTTCGCCATCTCAACGCTCTCTCGCTAAGAGGTTGGGGTTAACAGACGAGCAATATGCCAAATATGTTTAATTGGGAGATTACCAATGACTGAAGAGCGCACCCCTAGAGATGTACAAGAAAGAGATAGTGATGTCAGGCCAAGTGATTCTTGGAGTCCTGCTTCTGTAATACCCGATCCGACCCCGCAAGATGGCTGGGTCTTTCGTTGGGTCAGGACAAGTATTCTAGGCCAATCAGATGGGACACATACGTCCAGAATGTTTCGGGAAGGTTGGGAGCCTGTAAAGGCTGAAGACCATCCTGAACTCATGCTGGAGTCTGATATGGGTTCTAGCTTCAAAGGCAACGTTGAAGTTGGCGGTTTGCTTTTATGCAAAGCACCAGCAGGGAAGATGCGGGCAAGATCTAAGCACTTCCAGCAGGTAGCCGACAACCAGATGGAGTCTGTTGACAACAACTATCTTAGAGAAAATGACCCTCGCATGCCGCTCTTAGATCCTGAGAGAAGCACGAGGACAACGTTCGGTAGAAACTAACCCTTGGGTGGGGTGGTTTCTTAACATAGGAGGTCATATATATGGCTACTTCTGCTACCCCAAATGGGGCGGAACCTGTTAACACGTTAAGTGCTAGTGGTTCGTACTCCGGAAAAGTAAGACACATGAAAGTTGCTAGTGCTTACGGCACTGCTATTTTCTACGGCGATTTCGTCAAGCTAGTTGCGGCTGGCACGGTTGAAAAAGCCGCAGTAACAACTGCTGTTGTTGCTGGTACGGTTGGTATCTTTGTGGGATGTTCCTACACTGACCCATCTACAAGTCAATTAACATTCAACCAGCAGTATCCTGCCTCTACAACGGCTTCGGATATTATGGCGTATGTTGTTGACGATCCTAAGATAGTGTTAAAAATGCAAGGTGATGAAGCTATTGCTCAAACGGGTCTTGGCAACAACATCTCAGCAGTTAACACAGCAGGATCAACTGCAATCGGACGTAGCAAGAACGCCTTAGACGGTGGTTCTATTGCTACGACAAACACACTTCCGCTGCGTATTCTTGAATTCGTAGATGGCCCAAGCAGTACGGTAGGCGATGCTTACACTGACTGTCTTGTGACCTATCTGCCTTTAAGTCATGCGTATGAAACCAAGCTCGGAGTATAATCAATGGCTATTTCACGAGCACAAACGCTAAAGGAACTACTGCCGGGGCTTAACGCCTTGTTTGGTTTGGAGTATGAAAAGTACGACGATGAGCACGATCTCATTTATGAGACCGAAAGCTCTGATCGTTCTTTTGAAGAGGAAGTAAAGCTTAGTGGCTTTGCTGCCGCTCCTGTGAAGAATGAAGGTTCTGCAATCTCTTATGATTCAGCGCAAGAGTCCTTTACGGCACGATACAACCATGAAACGATTGCTATGGGCTTCGCAATAACGGAAGAAGCCTTAGAAGATAATTTGTATGACTCGCTTTCTGCGCGGTATACAAAGGCTCTGGCACGGGCAATGGCTTACACCAAGCAGGTTAAATCAGTCAACCCGCTGAACAACGGTTTCACCAACTCCTACCAATCAGGTGATGGTGTTAACTTGTTTACAGCAAGTGGTGACGGTGTAACAGGCGGTGGCGGCCACCCTCTCGTTTCAGGTGGTACAAACGACAACCGTCCTTCAACGGCGGCTGACCTTAACGAAACATCTCTGGAGAACGCAATTATTGATATTGCTGCCTTCACCGATGAAAGAGGTTTGCTAATCGCTGCTAGGCCAAGACGTTTGATCGTGCCACCCGCTTTGATGTTTACAGCAGATCGACTGCTTGAAACAGCACAGCGAGTGTCAACTTCAGATAACGATATCAACGCTATCCGCAACATGGGAGTAATCCCTGAAGGATATGCGGTTAATCACTATCTGACTGATACAAACGCCTTCTATATCATCACTGATATACCTAACGGGTTGAAGCACTTCGAGCGTACTTCGCTGGAAACTTCAATGGACGGTGACTTCGATACGGGTAACGTGCGCTACAAGGCGCGAGAGCGTTACAGCTTCGGCGTATCCGATCCTCTGGGAATCTACGGATCTCCCGGTTCAAGCTAAACACTCGGGGGGGCTTTGCCCCCCCTTTTGTTTTTATCCTGACTGAATGTTTCATGTGAAACCTCAGACACTAGCCACGACAGGAGAACACAATGGCGAATTCTACTTTTACCGGGGCAGTCCGTTCCGAAAATGGATTTAAATCTATTACAAAAAACTCCACTACAGGTGCAATTACTGTAGAGGCTGTTTACGACACACGCCCCAACTTTCGAACCACGATAGACAACGCAACCTTTAATACGGGCGGCGCTGTTACGGACACGTTAACTATTGATGAATCCGGTACGTTGTTTAATGTTGACGGCACCGGGAATATTGTTGTCAATATGCCAGCATTGTCTACTGCCAACGTAGGAACTACTTACGATTTCTTTGTAACAACAGCAGTTGGCGCTGGCACAACGGTAACTTTTGTTTTGCCGGGATCTGCGGTTTCCAATTTCTATGGCGCACTTTCTTTGATGGGCGGTACCGCTGCTAATCCTGCAAGTGATGTCGCTGGGGATACCCTGACATTGGTTAACTCTACAGTTGTTAATTCCAGAGTTTCTTTGACTTGTGTTGCAGATGACGGAACGAACTCAACTTGGAAGGCAGAGGCACTTGCTTCCCCGATAGCAACGATTGCTTAAACTGCAAATTGAATGGTTGGTTGTGGGGGCTTCTCGCAACCGCTGTTCTGTTGCATATAACCCTATGGGAGCGAGGTGACAAATGGCTGATGCAGTAGCCACACAAACAATACAAGATGGCGGTAAGACCGCTATATTTCGCTTTACCAACGTCAGTGATGGCTCAGGTGAAAGCGCAGTAACCAAGATAGATGTTTCGGGCTTATCGAGCGACCCAATGTCTGGTGCTGCTTGCTCTGGCGTAACGATTCAAAAGATCTATTACTCCACTATCGGTATGGGAGTGAAGATCTTTTTCGACGCCTCGACTGATGTGCTTGCTTGGCAGCTTAACGCTGACTGGTCAGACACAATAGACTTTACTGACTTTACCGGCATTCCCAATAACGCGGGTTCCGGCAAGACGGGTGACGTACAGTTTACTACTGTGGCTCATTCTAGCGGTGATGTGTATAACATCGTTATGCAGGTATCGAAGAGTTACGGATAATGGTTAGCAGGAAGCCCGCAAAGGGCAAAGCTAAGGTTAAAGTAACATCTTCCGGCAAAAAGGTTAGCTACGGTCAGGCTGGCAAGGCTAAAGGCGGCGGGTCTAGAGTTAAGCCGGGGACTAGCAAGGGCGATAGTTATTGCGCCCGTTCACTAGGAATCAAAAAGAGATTGCCGAAGAAAAAGCAAAACAATCCTAATACCCCTAATAATTTGTCCCGCAAGAGATGGAAATGTTCTGGGGCCAAATCCAAAAGGAAATAGGAAAAGTAGATGGCAACGAGCGGCACATATACGTTTGACCTTGACCTTGCTGACGTAATGGAAGAGGCTTTTGAAAGGGCGGGCACAGAACTTAGGAGCGGCTACGATTACAGGACAGCAAGAAGAAGCTTAAACCTGTTGATGCTTGAGTGGCAAAACCGGGGGCTTGTTCTTTGGACGGTTAGAAATACAACGCAAGCTTTGACTGCTGGGACAACCGCCTATTCTCTTGGCGCTGATGTTTTGGATATTGTAGAGGGATCTATCAGGACAGATGCCGGGAGCGTAACGAGTCAATTCGATCAGTCAATGACCAGAATCTCTATCAGTGATTACTCACAACTTTCTAACAAGTTGACTCAAAGTAAGCCCCTTGAGTATTACGTTGAAAAAAATCCAGACGGAATTATTGTTCATCTTTGGCCTGCTCCAGACGGTCAAGAAACGTACACCTTTGCGTACTACTACATGCAGAAGATAGAAGATACCGGCAGCCCCGCATCCAACAACATGGATGTCCCTGCCAGATTTTTACCTTGCCTAGTTTCCGGCCTTGCCTATCAAATCAGCATGAAGTACCCAGAATCTGCACCTAGAGCACAGATGCTTAAAGCCGATTACGATGAGCAATTTACTCTCGCTGTGGAGAGTGATAGAAACAAGGCTTCTCTCTTTATATCACCGGGAGGCTATCAGTTTTGAGCCGATTTGCTAGAGGAAACCACGCTTACGGTATTTGCGACATGACCGGCTTCAGGTACAAGCTAAAAGACCTTGTGCCGGAAATTGTCAACCAAAGACCTACCGGCTTTCGAGTCGGGAAAGATGTTGTTGACCAAGACCAGCCCCAGTTGCAGTTGGGCAAGGTTAAGGTTGATGACCCCAGACCCGTGAGAGATCCCAGACCCGATAGAGCGCAAGCTGAGAGTCGAGAACTTTTTGCTTGGAACCCTGTAGGGGGCGGTGATATAGCATTCGGCAGTGTGACGGTTGGGCTGGATGTCGAGGCAAAGACGGGCAACGTAACTGTAACAACGAGTTAAGGAGAACATTTGTCATGGCAAAGTTAGAAGTTTTTCAAAACGGGAATTTTTCTTCCGGGGAGCCTGTATATCAGATAGGTTCTAAATACAAAGACGGTGAATACGGTGAATACGGCGAATATGACATTGTTGTTTTTGACCCAATGACTAAATCGCAAGCAGAAAAAAAATTGGCTGAGATGCAGCCTGCTGCCGCCGCCCCTAAGAAGAAAGCAGCTAAACTAAAAATACCCTCTAAGGTTGAGCTTGAGCTTCTAACTAAAGCAGAGCTGGAAAAAGAAATGCGTAAACACGGGTTAGAGTTGGATCGTAGGGAGACTAAGGGCGCTCTTATTAAACAGTCAGCAGCTTTCTTGAAAGGCAAATAAGTTATGGCTTGGACATTTACAACTCTTAAAAATGCGTTGCAAGATTACCTAGAGACTACCGAGACAACCTTTGTCAGCAATTTGCCGATCATTATTACGCAGGCAGAAGACAGGATACTCAAGTCCGTACAGCTTCCAGACTTTAAGAAAAACTCTACTGGCACCACGACGAGCGGAAGCCCTTACCTGACAGCCCCGTTAGATTTTCTGGCCCCATATTCTTTGGCTGTGGATAACAGCGGGTATGAGTTTTTGCTCTTTAAGGATGTTAATTTTATCCGAGAAGCCTACCCATCTAGCTCAACGACCGGGATACCAAAGTATTATGGATTGTTTGATGCAGACAGCTTTATTCTGGCACCAACCCCCAACGCTAGTCTAACGGCAGAGCTTCATTATTTTTACAAGCCGGAATCAATTACAACCGCAGCGTCAGGCACAAGCTGGCTGGGAGATAATGCGGAAAGCACATTGTTGTATGGTTGCTTGGTTGAGGCTTACACCTTCCTGAAGGGAGATTCTGACCTGATGCAACTTTATGCGTTGAGATACGAGGATGCTCTAGCTAAGCTTAAAGCACTGGGAGAAGGCTATGACACCACAGATAGTTATAGGTCTGGCTCTGTCAGGCAATCGAGGATGTAATGATCGAGTTTTCCAAATCTGAAGCCGGAAATGTTACCGTGGTAACAACAAACAATACCGGCCTTTCAATAGACCATTGGGCTGAAAGAGCCACGAACACTATTGTCAGCGTTGGCTCCCAGAGCCATCCGGCTATTGCGGAACAGGCAAATGCCTTTAAGGTAGATGTGTTCCGTGCAATAAAGTATTACATGGAAGAGGCGGTCAAAAGCAGCAAGACAACAACGATTGCTGAGCTTGAGCAGTCTGAATATTTTGATATGGCAGAAATTTTGAGGAAAATGTAATGGCGATTACACAGGCTGTCTGTACGAGTTTCAAGCAGGAACTATTGCAAGGCATACACAACTTTACTAGCGGCAGTGGCGGCGGCACAACCACCACTACTGGATCTGGCAATGCGTTTAAGATTGCCCTATATACAAGCAGCGCATCTCTGGGGGCGTCCACCACTGCCTATAGCAACACCAATGAATCCAGCGGCACTGGGTATAGTGCGGGGGGAGAGGCGCTCACCAATGTTACACCGACGACCTCCAGTACCACCGCTTTGACAGACTTTTCTGATGTAACTTGGACAAGCTCCAGCGTTACCGCCAGAGGAGCAGTAATTTATAACTCTTCCACTGCGGCAGGATCGGCAAATAGGGCTGTTTTAGTGTTGAATTTTGGTTCTGATAAATCTTCATCCAGCGGGGATTTTACCATCACCTTCCCAACCGCTGATTCGAGTAGTGCGATTATCAGGATTGCCTGAACATGGCTGATGTTAATGTTGGCCTTGGGGGCTGGAACAGCGTTACCCAAAGCTGGGGAAATGGCGGCTGGGGCGAAGATGTAGCGTTTACAGGGCTCACTGGCTCTGTCGGATCAGTCACTGTTGTTGAAGGATCTGGGGTCACCGTAGCCGTTACAGGTTTGGCGGCTACTTCTTCTGTTGGCAGCGTTACCATTGCAACAGAGGTTAACGTAACCGCTACAGGTTTGGCGGGTACTTCTTCTGTTGGCAGCGTTACCATTGTAGAGGGGGCAGGGGTTACCGTTACTGTCACCGGAAACTCTGTCGCTTCAACCGCAGGCAATACCACAGAAACCGCCGGCGGCGGCGTATCCGTAGGAGTTACAGGCGCATCGGTCGCTGTATCCACTGGCGGGGTAAACGTCTGGAGCGTTGTCGTCACATCACAAACACCGAACTGGTCAGAGGTTAGCGCATCTCAGACGCCAAGCTGGTCAGAGATTAGTACATCACAAACACCAAACTGGACAGATATAGCGGCATAGTTTTGCTGTTAACAAGTTAAGAGGAAAAAGCATGGCAACTTATGTAAACGACTTGCGATTAAAAGAAATCGCAACAGGCGATGAATCGGGAACGTGGGGAACTTCCACCAATACCAACCTTGAGTTGATCGGGGAAGCTTTAGGCTACGGAACACAAGATTGCTTTGCATCAGATGCTAACGCGACCACAACGGTAGCTGATGGTGCGGCTGATCCAGCACGGGCGATGTACTTTAAGGTAACCTCTTCAGCCACCCTAAGCACAACAAGAACCTTAACGATTGCCCCTAATACTGTTAGCCGGGTGATGTTTATTGAAAATGCCACCACCGGATCTCAATCTATTACCATCAGCCAAGGATCTGGCGCGAACGTTACTATCCTCACAGGCAAGACAACCGTTGTTTATCTTGATGGCGCAGGTTCCGGAGCCGCTGTCGTTGACGCGCTGGCACTGGTTGATCCGGGCGTGACCGATACGCTGACGGAGGTTTTGGCAGCGGGTAATGCTACTGGCGCAACTGACATTGAAGTAACGGCTGCTCAGAAGATTCAATTCAGGGACGCCGCAATCTACCTAAACTCAAGCGCGGATGGACAGCTAGATATTGTTGCAGACACTGAGATTCAGATAGCGGCTACAACCATTGATATAAACGGAGCTATCAACGCAAGCGGTGAAATCATCGCGGCTAGTTTGGACATTAGCGGCAACATAGACGTAGATGGCACAGCTAACCTTGACGTTGTTGACATCGATGGTGCCGTGGACATGGCTACAACCTTAGCTGTCGCAGGTAACGTAGATTTTAACGGCGACCTAGATGTAGACGGCACTACTAATCTTGACGCGGTAGACGTAGACGGTGCTGTCAACTTTGCAGCAGATGTAACCTTTGCTGATGGTGCAGATATCATCACGGCTTCCGCAGGAACAAGTAACTTCCGCGCAGGTGTCAACGCAGGTAACAGCATTGCAAGCGGTGGTAATTATAATGTTGTCGTGGGTGATGAAGCGGGTACTGCGATTACTACGGGTGATGAAAATACAGCCATTGGATCAGAGGCTTTAGATGCCTTAAATACAGGCCAATATAATACGGCACTTGGTAAAGGAACCTTAAGTTCAGACACTAAAGGCAGTCAGTCTGTAGCCGTAGGAGCAAATGCGCTACAAACTCAAAACTTTACTTCATCTACAAATTCTTTAAACACAGCGGTTGGCTATTATGCAGGTCAGGCAGTAACCACAGGCATATCTAACACCCTCGTTGGCGGTCTAGTAGGGGATGCCCTTACTGATGCTGATTATAATGTTGCGGTTGGTTATAACGCTTTAACAACAGATACACTAGGTAGTAGAAGTATTGCAATCGGAGTTGGTACTCTAGAGGTTCAAAACTTCACAAGTGCTACTGATGTATACAACGTAGCAATCGGACATGGTGCAGGAGGCGCAGTAACCACAGGGAAGCAAAACACCCTTATCGGTGGGCTTTCAGGTGATGCAATTACCACAGGCGAAGCAAACACAGCTCTTGGTTATGAGGCATTAGGAGCGACTACTACTGCAAATGGGAATGTAGGAGCGGGCTATAGATCTTTAGTAGCTAATACAACTGGAGCAGCCAATACGGGTATTGGTACTAATGCGTTAGTCGCAAATACTACAGCATCTAACAATGTTGCTGTTGGTTACGCTGCTTTAGATGCAAACACCACAGGCACTTCTAATAATGCAGTTGGGTACGATGCTTTAGGAGCTAATACTACTGCTAATCAAAACAATGCTTTTGGTAGAAACGCTTTAGGGTCTAATACAACTGGTGCAGATAATTCTGCTTTCGGACAAAATACTTTAGGAGCAAACACCACAGCCTCTAACAACACAGCCATGGGGTCTGATGCTTTAAGCGCAAACACCACAGGTGCTTTAAACACAGCAGTAGGTGCTTATGCACTAGATGCAAACACAACCGGTGCTGATAATGTTGCTATAGGCAGGTCTTCATTAACTGGCAATACTACAGCATCTTACAACACAGCATTAGGTGGTTCAGCTTTAGAAGTAAACACCACAGGTGCTTCCAACACAGGCATAGGTTACTCAGCTTTAAAAGCTAACACCACAGCAGCTAATAATACTGCCGTTGGTACTTATTCCTTAGACGCAAATACAACAGGCGCAGATAATACCGCAGTTGGTTATGGTTCCTTGGGCGCAAATACCACAGCAGCTAACAACACAGCAGTTGGCAGAAGTGCTTTATCGTTAAACACCACAGGCGCAGGTAATTCCGCAGTCGGTAAGAATGCTTTACTCACAAACACCACAGGAACATTAAATGCCGCCCTTGGTCAAGATGCTCTAGGTCTAAACACTACTGGAGATAACAACACAGCCGTAGGCGAAAGTGCTTTATATGCTAATACCACAGCGGATAACAACACCGCAGTTGGTAAGAGTGCTTTAGTCGCAAACACCACAGGTGAACGTAACGTAGCCATGGGTGCTTTAGCTTTAGACGCAAACACGACAGGTACTTATGGTGTAGCAATTGGCTATAGTGCTTTAGGAGCCAATACTACGGCTGATGGAAATACAGCAGTTGGTTATAATGTCTTAGGAGCTAACACTACAGGGGCTGCTAATGTAGGTCTTGGCAAAGATGCTTTAGCCGCCAACAGTACAGGCGCTCAAAATGTTGCTATAGGTTCTTTAGCTTTAGACGCTAATACGACCGCCTCCCACAATGTCGCAGTTGGTTATTCTGCAATGACAACCAACACGACAGGAAATCAAAATGTCGCTGTTGGTAGGCACGCGTTAAACGATAATACTACGGGTACTAACAATGTAGCTCTAGGCAACCATGCTTTAGACGATAATACAACTGCATCAAACAACACAGCAGTCGGGTATCAGTCTTTAGCAGCAAACACCACAGGCGCAGGAAGTGTTGCAGTTGGTAAGAGTGCTTTAGCCGCAAACACTACAGGCGCTGAGAACACTGCGGTAGGTCTTCATGCTTTATTATTAAACACCGAAGGCACTCAAAATGTTGCATTTGGCTCTTCTGCTTTAGACGCTTGTACAACAGGAGATTTTAATACAGCACTAGGTACTAGCGCTTTAGGGGCTGTAACAACTTCGGATTACAATACAGCAGTAGGTCAAGGGGCAGGAACTTCAGTAACCACAGGCGCTAACAACACTCTCATCGGTAGTTTAGCAGGTGATGCCGTTACCACTGGCCCATATAATTGTTTCATAGGTTACGATTCTGGGTCTTCTACTACCAATACAACAACGGGTGAAGGCAATGCATTAGTAGGCTCTTTTGCTCATACAGAGACGGCTGATGATGACTACGCGAACGGTTTTGGCTATGACATCAGTGCCTCAGCAGGTTACACAACTCTTGGTAAAAGTACATCTGACATCAGAGCCGCACACGGTAACGTAACGTGGGCAACAGTGTCAGACCAACGCTACAAAAAAGACATTGTAGACTCTACCGCAGGTCTTAGCTTTATCAATGCTCTACAGCCTCGCACCTTTAAGTACAAGACCCTTGGCGAGCTACCAGAAGCCTTTAGCGCCTATGAAGCTGACTCAACCGAAGTCTTTAAAAACGCTGATACCAACCACGGCTTTATAGCTCAAGAAGTCAAAGCGGCTATAGATGCTGACAGCAGTATTAAAGACGGCTTTAGACTTTGGGATGATAGAGCTGATGGCTCTCAGGAAGTAGCAGAGGCCGCATTGATACCTATACTTGTTAAAGCTATACAAGAACTCACCGCACGAATCACAACCTTAGAAGGATAATTAACCATGACAGATCGAACAGCAAAAGAACTAGCACAAGACTACACCGCTATGGGACACAGCATTGCGCTCATCACAGACGTAATCGCAGGTGATGTAATGGCAGACGATGTTGCCGCAGACCGCCAAGACTGTGTTGATAGAAACACTCAGCACCTTGAGCTGATGAAAGCTAAAACTGATTGGGGCAGCGAGAGCATGACCGCAACCACTTCGGCTATCACGGCTGGTAACGGATACACCGCTTCGTAACGGCAAAATAAACCTAACTTAACTGGAGACTTATAATGGCTAAAAATGAAAATAAAACCATTACTGTCAATGATGTAGAACACAACGTTGAAGACCTGACCGAACAGCAAATTGTTATGTTTAATCACGTTGCTGATTTGGACAAGAAGCTGGGAAACCTTGTCTTTAACATGGATCAGCTAAAAGTAGGCCGAGAGGCTTTTGTCAATATGCTCGCGGCATCTCTTGCTGAAGCAGAGAATGTCGAAGATGCAATAGAAGAAGACAAGCATTGAGTACCTTGGTAATGGCCCTTGGCATCAGAATAAGGACGATGTTAATTGATAGGGAAAATATTCATTTCTGTAGCTGCCTTGACTATGTTAGCCCCCGTAAACCTATTGGCTGCTCAATCGGGTAACTGTACGTCTGGCTCTCAATATTGTGAAGACAATAACCAGACAACGACTACGGTGGAGACAACTACAAGTACCAATACAAACACTAATACCAATACAAACGCCAATACCAACGTTAATACAAGTACGTCAACGGCTACAAATACTAGTGCTAACACCAACACTAATACCAATACCAACACAAATACTAACGCTAACACCAATACAAATACTAATACCAATACCAGCACAAATGCTAACACCAACACCAACACCAATGTGAGCACCAATACAAACGCTAATACCAACGTAAACACGAATACCAACGCAAACACTAACGTGAATACGAACACTAATACCAACGTTAATACCAACACTAACGCCAACACTAACAGTACAACCTATAGTGGAAGCAACACCAATACCAACACGAACACTAATGCTAATACTAATACCAATACAAATAACAGCACGAGCAGCAACACAAATAACAATGTAAGTTCAGGCGGGACAAATAACACTAACGCAAACACTAATACAAACAATAGTACTAGCAACAACACCAACGCTAATACGAACATAAGTAGCAATACAAATACCAATACCAATCGCAGTACCAGCACCAACACCAATGCCAATACTAATATCAACAACTCAACAGTAAATTCAACGGCTAACAGCACTAACACAAATACAAATACATCAACTGTTGATCAAAGCGTCACCAGTAATAGCGAATCAAATAACACCAATACCAACACCAGCACTAGTACTTCAGACAGCACATCAAATAACACCAATACCAATAAGAGTGAAAGCACATCAGATAGTAATGTGACCACAAACAATAAGAACGAGAATACCAATAAGAACGAAAACACTAATAGGAATGAAACTAATCAAACAATCAAGCAGGAGATTGAGACAAAAGCACCTCCTGCAAGTGCAATAGCACCTTCTATTGGTTCTAGTTATTCTCAGGATTTGTGTACCACGGGTATTAGTGGCGCTTTCCAAGGACAATTGTTTGGTCTATCAGCAGGTAAGAGCGTTAGGGATATGAACTGTGAGCGTATTAAGCTTTCTAAGACTCTCTATGATATGGGGATGAAAGTTGCGGCAGTAAGCCTAATGTGTCAAGACGAACGAGTTTTTACTTCTATGATGATGGCTGGCACTCCTTGTCCTTATGAAGGAGAAATTGGAGATGCTGCTCGACTTGCGTGGGCGGAAAATACAGATCAAAGACCTGACAAAAAAGCATACCTTAACAAGATAGCACCTACCAGAGCAGAAAAAAGAGCAGCAAGGAAAGCAGCAAAACGTAAAGCAGAAGAAGAAGGATGAAAAAGCTTCTTTTACTACTAGGGTTTTTGTTTGCTGGTAATGCAATAGCAGACAATAACGGCACCTGTGCTAACAGTCAGGATTGTTACAACAGTGGTGTGTATATCTATGAGGGCGGCCAAGACCTTGTAGACCTCTATAGCATGTCGGGTACTACCAACTTAAACGCTGGTGACGATCAATATTCAAGTCAAGTATCTCTGGGTATGGAATGGGATCGCTGGGGGCAAACTTGGTCACATGCCAGAATGTCTACTAATGGCTGTCTAAACCTTAGAAGTGGCTCAGCGGGTGGTAATTCAGCTAACTGTTCAGACTACAGACCTCAATCTTTGCCTTACAGAGACTATACGTTATACCCTCTATGGACTGATTTGATCAGGGGTACAGCGTCAGGAGGACAAGCCTCTAAGATGTTGTTTAAAGATTTTGGAGACTATGCTGTCTTTGGTTGGTATTACCTAAAAGAATATAATAGAAGTTCAAGTAATAGCTTTGAAGCAATCCTTTACAGTAATAACTCCTACGAATTCAGATACAGAGAGTTAGACATCATTAGCCATGATGTTCTGATAGGCGAACAAGGCAAGCATTCCACAACCCCAAAAGATACCAAAACATACCTGTACTACAATGATGGTCAGGATGGCTACAATACATTAGATGCATACTTAGCTGGATACGGTGGGCCTGACATAGAAAATGGCGGTTCTCTGTACTCAGGAACAGAAGCTGAAATGTGTGAGATAAATGCCTTATACGTTAGTACATGCTCAGGATACGCAGCAGCTTACTTAGCTCAACAATGTGCCATAAATTCTTTACATAGTTCATCCTGCTCAGGTTATGCAGCGGCTTACTTGGCCCAGCAATGTGGGTTAAACACGCTATATGATGAAGCTTGTACAGGATATGCAGCAGCTTACTTAATATATGAATGTAATTTAGACGTATTTTATTCTAGCGCCTGTGAGGGTTACTTAACCGCTTTGGCACAAGTTCAGGCATTAGAAGATGATGCATATGAAGCAGATCAGTATGGATATGATGATGGTTACGATGAATA
>JGI24003J15210_10000440_pt1 | contig 17729 bp, 23 predicted proteins | sample LinPmetageLP28_FD_15210 | JGI IMG/M metagenome (IMG submission 15210)
TTGGTGGCAATGCACTCGTATGTCTTATCCACTGCAACAGGGATAAATGCAAATTCACCACCACCAATCTTAGCTACTATGGCTGTGTTGGACTCCGTCTCGTTTCTTACAGTAATGTAGTTTTCTTTCTCCGCATCCAAGTTCTGGATGTAGAGGTAGGCCCGCTCAAGTTTGTCATTGGCCTTGTAGATAACAAGGTCATCAGTGTCAGCAGCTGTGCCCTTTACTTTGGCGCGTACAATACTGCCAGAGTCAGCCAACAGATTAGTGGCCACATTAAGGCCCACTGCAGTTGACATGACATCAGCACTTGAGAGTCCCAGTGTGACTCTTACCGTTGCCATTATGCTTCGAAAATCAAGAGATACTCGACAACCATGTTGGAGTCACTAGTAGTGACCTTGATGTCGGTGTCTCCATTCCAAGGGATAAGAGCAAAGTCTCCAGCGTAAAGACGACCAATAGATTGAGAAGCAAGGGTAATAACGATGTTCTCAGCAGCCGTGCCGCTTGGATTCTTGATGTAAAGCTTGTGAGCCTTATCTGCTGTATAAGCAGCATGAGCAATCAAAGTGTTTACACCAGCAGACCCATATAGAATGCGTCCAACGCCAGTAGTTTGATCCAAGCCAGTAGTTGTGCCAGCTTTTGTAAAAGTAGCCGTAGAGCTAAGAGACAAAGCATCTCCAGTAAGGTCACCACTGGAAATGGTAAGTGATGCAGTTGTAGTTGCCATTTTGAGTTAGTGTTGTTTGTGCAAATATAATCAATCAACGGTATTTATTTTGCCGATGCTTGCCGTTGCCACAGTGTTGACTTTTGATATACTAGCAGCAGCCACACCACTGACCTTGTGACCATACCCAGAGGCAGCAGCAGTATAAACAAGTGTTATTGTAGTAGCAAAATTTATTCCCGAACCTACAGTGCCGCTAGTAACTGCCGTATTCTGAAAATCAGAATCATGCTCTACCAGAACAACTGTAAGGTTGTCGGCGCTTCCTATTAAAGAAAGTGCTGTTGCGTTTAGCGATATGCTGTTTGATCCCGTACTCCAAGATGTAATTTCTGATGATAACGGGGCAGTGTAATCTATGCTTGAAAAAAACTCTGATGTTGCAAGAGCAGTGCTCCCGTCAGCACCCATAGCATTGCTTTTTACGACTATAATGTCTGCGCTTGTGTTAGAGCTGCCAGTAATATTTATAACTGCATCTTGAGGAGTTGCTGACACACTGCTTGTATCAAAGTGAATAAACACTCTTCTGAACTTGTGAGTACCTCCGCCTCTTCCTGAGGAGAAAAAATGCTGAATGGCATTTGCATCAGACGACGAGGGGTTGTCCGTTACGCTGCCTGCATTAGATTGACGAGCCGTACTAAATGTACTGCTACCAGCGCCAATTGCGCTACCCGTTCTGTTTGCGTTGATTGTAGGCATTATGCAGTGACTTCTACAAACGCTCCGTCTGGGTTGAACCAGATCTGACCATTAGACGCATGCAAACAATACCCCACGACTCTTACGATATCGGCATTGCCTGAGGGCGCTGTAGCAGTTATGTCGCCCGCTGTTGTAGAAACGAACAAAACGTCACCAACTGCACCCGTATCATGATCTACAGTTACCATACCCCTAAGCAAAACACCGTTTGTATCTGATGCTGCACCAAGGGCTATACCAAGCAATCCGTCGCAGGTCGCTACTGCATCAGCATCAGCCAGCTCCCAAGTGCCGTCTGACTTGTAGTGATACAAAGCACCAGTGGTCATAGATGTTGTTCCGCCAAAGTAAACTACGTCACCTTGAAAAGTTCCGTCAGTGTCTCCAGTAACTGAAAACTTTCTGTTCAAAACAGCAGATCCATTGATAGTTGTTACCGAAGCATCTCCACTCCCAATGTTTACATCAACCTCATCTTCAGCATCTCCGTCTATAAGCTCAAGAGCAACCCTCATTTCTCCATCATGAGATGCAACCTGCAGTCCCAAATGACCTCCCTCTGAGCCGTCAGTTGTGTCTGCTATTTTTCCAAATATTTGAGCGTAAGCAGTTGCGTTCTGACCAGAGTCTTCTCCTTCCCATCTGACAACACCCAAGGTATCACCGTCTGCTGGAGCCGCCCCTCTATCTTTTATGAAAACGAATCTTTGACCTCCAGTGACGTTTGCCTCAGATTTAAGTTCAATTCTAGGAAATCCTCCTGATGAACTTGTTAGCTGCAGCGTATCGGTGCTTGCATCATAAGTAAGGTCAGCCTCTGCCTGTATCGCAGAAGTAGAGTTCCCAGTAAGTACAGCATTAGAGGTAAACGATGTAGCACCTGTGCCTCCTTTTGATACTGGGACCTCATCAGAAAGTGTAGAACCAGCGGCAGTAACCGTAATAGGTGCAGTTCCGTCAAAATCAACCCCGTTGATTGCCCTTGCAGTAGCTAGTGCTGTAGCTGTCGCAGCATTGCCTGTGCATGTACCCGAAGATCCTGAAACGTTTGTTTGATCTCCTGTATTGTTTCCTGATATACTAGCATCCGAAAGAGCGGTGCTAAGTTGAGCTACACTAAAAGAACCTAAAACAGCGGCATTACCAGTAGATGTAATATGGCCTGTTAAGTTTGCATTAGTTGTTACTGTAGCTGCGTTACCAGTAGTGCTTTGGTTAAGAGTGGGAACATTGTTTGCGTGTATTGTGCCAGTCCCATCAGATGTAAGATCTACGGGGATAGCATCGACAACTAAGTCAATGTTTCCATCGCCATCTTGATAAGTAGCAGAAATCCTAGTTTCAGTGTTTCCGCTAAACATAGCCCCTACAATGTCTTGAACGGCCTCAGTGCTTAGCTGAGTGTTTGTATCAGCAGAAGCAATCGTAACGGTATCGCTTGATGCGTTAGTCGTAATCGTTACATTAGATCCAGCCGCAAGGGTTAGAGTGTCATCTACTCCATCAGCAACCACATCGTCCTGACCAGATACAGATAGTGTAGTAAAGGCATTAGGGGCTGCGCCAGTAGCGCCAGTAGCGCCCGTTGCACCTGTCGCGCCTGTATCACCTTTGTCACCCTTAGGCCCCTTATTAGTGACTGTAATTTTTTCTGGCTCTTGCTCAGATACAGATACAGAAGTTGATGTAGATGTAAATGAAACCGCCGTGCCTGCATTTACAGATACAGATACACTGTTAGCTGATGATGTTGTAACACTTACAGACATTAGAAGAATTCAGATATGTCTGGATTTACAATAAACGATCCTTTAAGAATTGTTGTATGTGTATCCAGTCCAGTAGCATTAGGTTTGATATGTTGAAAATCGTATGCGTATGTTCCAGCTTTTAGCTTACTCATGGTTTCAGCAGAAGCCTCAATAGTTACTTGACCGCTATCATTAGCAACGGGGACTTCAAACAAGAAGTTAGTTGTTTTTTGACCTGCTTTTGCTTTAGCAGCAGAGGGTGTTGCAATAATGATTTCGTCCCTTGTTTTGCCAGATCTTTTGTCGCCAAATGGAACTCTATTTTTAACCTGCATAACAAACAGATAACCATCTGTTGCAAGGGGCAGGGCTGTGCCTGCAGAGTTTTTTAAAGTTAGCGTCATAGAAAAAGTATCACCTTTTTTGCAAGTGATATTCAGTACATCAGTGACGTCAAAGTTTACAGATTGTGCCATTACTCAGCGAATAGTTTGTCTACCAATTGTGTAGGTCCTTTATGAACTTCTTCTCTTTTGCCTTGGCGCTGAGAAATTAGTTTGCTTTGATCTTCTGTTTGAGAAGACAGCCTATCATCCTTTCTATCTTCTTTTAGAACCTCAAGCTTTTCTTTAAACTCTTGGTCTTCTTCTCTGAATCCAAGCGTTGCCTTAGCCTTAATCATTTCAATTTCTTTTCTAAACTCGTGACGCATTGTCTCTAGCTTAGATTCCATTTCAGTCTTAATCTTCATTTTTTCAATATCCAACTTAGCATCCAGCTCATTTTCTTTCATTCTGAGCTGCGAAGTTGCTTGCGCTGCTTGCATGGCTTCTTGCTTTTGCATATTGGCGTTTTGTTTTGCCTGCTCTTGCATACGCTGCATACGCTTTTTTCTTCTGACGATGAGTAGTCGTTCTGCTTGGTTGACATCTTTAAGTTGTCGAATTGCAATAGCATCTTCAAGATCAATTTCTTTTTGCTGAAGAGCCATTTGAATGTTTTGTTCTAGATATGCTTTGTCTTTGTCTTCCATGTCTTTGGAGATTACTACCCCAAAGTTGTACATAGGAAGATCGTTAAATGATGATAGAGCATCCATGTTTTCATTACCCAGTGCTCTTGTATAAGCTTGATGCAAAACAGATTCACTAGGAATGATTTGAACGCATTTAACAATGTCTTCGCAAACCTTTTTATACAGGTTTAACGCAGCATTTGTGATGTCGTATGTTGCGTTATTGCTTGCAGCAATAGCTTGCTGTTGAACACCAACCAAAGCATCACCTTTTGGTGTAGAAGCATCTACTGCCTCATTGATTCCTGTAGTATCCCGAATCATTCTAAGATAATGGTTGTACAAACCAATTAGCTCATTAATGTTTCTGATGCTGTTCCCGATCTCTCTTACTGGTGGGTTTTGGAAACCACCTTCTGGGTTTTTACTTCTGTAATAGAAAACACCAGTTTGCTCGTAAATATCATGCAGATCAAGTGGCTGCAATTCTCCACCCTTACCAAGCTGAACATTCTCTAGCCCTTCAATATCAATGATCAAACCATCAGGCTTTGCTTTAGCAATAGCTTGTTGAATTTTCAAGTGAGTAAGCTGAAGCATGTCCGCAAACCCAGTGCAACTATCAACCATAGACTTCGGGATCATATCCTGAATGTTGGTTGCAGTAACAGAGAAAGAAAGACGAGCCCTAGTTAGATCATGGATATTCTTAGGAATATTCTTTTTCTTTCCATACCCAAACATGTACGGGCATTCAAGAACATAGCTACCCTCATAGATAACTTCAATATCCATGCAGCTAGACTCCCTTTTAAATACACTGCCCTTAGGCTTCTTATAATCAAATCCCTTGTAAAAGAAGTTAGAGTTGCCGTGACGATTCTCTTTCTCTTCAAAGTGCATAGTTTCTACAGTCAAAAACTCAAAGTCAAGAACAGATACGACGTATGCGTCATACCCATAGTTCATAGAGTTTGTGTTTGTATTGTAGTCTTTTTTATTATACTTTGAAGAATCGTTTCCTCCTTTGCCTTTTACTTTTTCAGCAATCTTTTTAATGTCTTCTTCGGTGAGCTCATCACCAGCAAGCCGACGAAGTTCTGAAATAGTAATTTTTTTGATATGACCAGCATAGGTCAGATCATTAAATCCAGGATCTTCCGTATGGCTATGAATAAACATTACAGGGTCTACATAGTCTGTAGTAATCCCGTAGTTGGGGTCATTTGTTCTCTTAATAACACTAATACCAAGACTAACCAAATCACTTACACAACGCCTGAATGTTTTTTCAGAAAAGTCATTCCAGGTTAGAGTAAGCTGAGTTGCCATCTGTGCAGAAATCTCTGCACCAGTCTTTACATTATCGCCAAATAAAATGTCGATTTCCTCTTTGCTATCTGGAAGTGTATTGGGATCTTGACCAAGATCTAGTCCAGTGCGGTTTTTGAACTCTGTCAACATCTCTTTGTTCTCGACTTGAGCCTGAACAAATTTTTTCTGTCTATTCTTTTCGGAAGAAGACAGTGGATCAACAGCCTCTAGGTTAGGGTAGAGATTGGTCCCAAGAATTTTGTTTACTACAACACGAACAAACTTTGGCAGAACAGGGACAGGGGTGTAGTCAATGTTCATTAGGCTACCATCGCCACCGTTCGGGTCAAGACTGCTTAGAAGCTGCTTGTAGATGTTTGTGTCTTGAGTTCCAGTAGAATACTTTCTACTTCTTTCAAAGAGCTTGTTTCGTTTGCCTAGAATAGATCCTGTATCCGTCATTCTCCCCCACTGAGAATCAATAGCTTTGGCATACTGAATGCCATAATTCTTGCTTGACTTCTCTTCTGGCGAAGCAAGCGGATCTGGAAACCCCTTAATTGTTCCTTGGTTGTCTTGCATTTCGCAGAAATTACTTGCCTATACTATTGCAAATATAGGGAATCAACCCATTACGTCATATCGCCTAAAAAACTTGCTTTCAGCAAAATCATTTTTTGGTTTCTTCTTTTCTTTTTGAGCAGCAAGCAAGCATAACCCAGAGCTAATCGTAAGGTCAAACTTGGTTCGATTGTCAATCCGAAAACCAATCCAGTCTTCTAGAGTTTTATTAAAGTACATAGATCCAAACTCCCCAGTATCTGCATTAAAGCCTACGTGTTCATGAACAAAAGCCTCGATAGCTTGAGCATGAGCATGAATAACATCCTGTGAGTTTGATGGTATTCCCTTGGTTTTTACTTTAGAGGTACTGCCAGCAGATTTTAGATGAGAAGGTCTACCCAACAAGTATCCATCATATCCTCTTTGCTCAAAGTATCGAGCTATCCCATACTTGTTGTTCTCTATTAGTATTGGATATCCATAGAATACAGCAGCCATCAATACATCTTCGTAAAAGATACTAGCCAAAGGTGGCCTAGAAGCATATTCAACAACAAACATATTGCACGGGTGGTGCATGTTAAATTTATTGTAAAGGTGCATGGCCCCCTTAGACCCCCTTCCATCAACAGTAGCATCAAGATCGTACGAGTCAACTCCACCAACGCCAAGCCATGGATGGGGTGGAATCTTTTTTCCTCGCTCTATCTTCTCTTTGCTTCTTAGTTCATCAGGAGGCATCCACGCAACTCTAAATCTTCCGTTTGGATCTGGCTTGAAAACAACCTTTGTATCCTTTTGACCATTCTGCCAAACAAAATTTCCTACAACAACAGGGTTTGGGTACAATTCATCATTGGTCTGAATCTGCTCGTAGATCTTTGCGATATTAAAAGTGCTACCCTGTATACTGTCTCTAAACGCTTCATCCTCTGTGAAGGGGAACTGTCTAATAACTTCGTTTAGTTCTGTAGCATTGTCGGTTAGAGCTTGCCTTTCATTCTTTAAATATGTTCTAGCCCCTGTATAAATGTCTTCTCCGTCAAGTCCCTCTACAGTTTTAGGTGGGTCATTGACAATTGCATTTCCATGTCTGTCAAAGAAGCCTTCAAGAGATTCAAATGCTGGAATAAACAACCTATACAATCCCGTCTTTGTCCTCCCATTCGCGTTCCTCTCTGTAGCATTCGATCCCCTCCACAGTTCTTTGTATTCTTTTCCGCCTTTGTCCATCGGATTTACTGTGCTTCCGACTAGAGCTTTTCCGATTATTTTTCGCCCTACGATCAAACACGTCCGTTGAATCCTCCAGGCGTCCCTTATGTCTGTTGGTCTTTCCCATTTTCCTGCCTCATCTAAATACAGTATGTGAAGCTTCTCCCCATCATATGCATTGTTTGTAGTGTTTTTCCAATTTACTATTGTATTAAGAGCCTCTCCTGTCTGAGCAGTTTTGTTATTCTTAGTAATTCTTTTACTAGGCTCTCTAAAAGCCAGCTCCATACGAGGGTTAGTAGTACCGTCTTGAATAGGCTTAAAGAAGAATGGGTAGTGCCTGAACATGTACACCACCTTCTTCATAAAGATGTTCTCTTGCGCGTCTTTACCAGTCTTAGACTGAATGCCAAGAAGTTTGTCTTTGACCTGAGTAGCCTCATCCAAAAGAACAGCAGAGCAGATATTGGTATATCCGCTCCGCCTGCACTTGGTGTACAGCTGCCCTATGCAGCGTGGGTCCGCCTCACACGCAGCCAAATGTAAGAAAATGTTTCTTTGAAAGTTCAAAAAACTCGGATAACCAATATCCATCCGAGTCCACTGAAGCATCATGTAGTGCCTACCCGTAATATATGTAGGGACACCGTTGTTGTAAAACCAAAAGCCGTCACGCCTACGGCGAAACTCCGCTTCGATATACGGAGAAAACTTTTGTCTAAACTCTCTCGGCGTTTCGGACCACTCATCCATACTCTTAATCCTAGACAACTCCTCTGGCATAGAAATCCTTTGCCACAGCTGCATGTCGTTTGAGCGTCCATATCCTGCAATTTCTTCTTTGGGAGGCTGAGCGGGAAGTGCAATGAATATATCGCCCACTGAAATAATCTCCCCCTCTGTATTGTTGGGGCAAATCGAGATAACAGCGTCATCATAATCTTGTATGTTTAGAAGTCCAGCCATGAATTTAATTGTACGCCTGCAGGGACTCGAACCCTGAACCTGCACATTAGAAGTGTGCTGCTCTATCCAGTTGAGCTACAGACGCTTGTTACAAAGATAGTAAAGTCTGCGAGGCGGGACTTGAACCCGCATGTAACCAGTTACCCTTTCTACAAGGTATAAGCTTGAGGGGATACTCGCAGTTAAGAGTTTCGGCGTTTGTAAGTTTCTTTTCTGTGGCAGTTAGCGCAGCGAACTTCGCACTTTCGAATCTCTTCTTTAATTGTCTTGATACAAAGTGGTCTGTGTACCATGTCAGATATGTTCCCAATCTTTTCGCCCTTGACATGATCAAACTCTAAGACTATAGGGTTGGGTTCACCGCAATCGACACAGCCAAAAATTCTCTTAACCCTATCAACAAAAGCCCTATTCCAACTCCTGTGCTTGAGTTTCGAGACCTTGGATTTTGACTTGTAATAGTCTTTATTCTTTTCGTAATGCCTCTTCTGATACGCCTTGTTATAGGCTTTGCGGACGTCCAGATCTTTGTAGGGCATTACTTTGAGAATCTTTCGGCAAAGCCGCCTGAATAATCTTTAGCCTGTTCTAATTCCCCATTGTTTTTTAGATCGTTGATCATTTGCTCTAATCGCTGACGTTCTACAAGCAGTTCTTTGCAGTCGGTTGCCGTTTGCTTAATAGACTGTAGTTCAGCTTTACGGGCGCTACCGTTGATCTCTGGATCAACAGGTTTTCTAATTTCATCAATCATATTATCAATGGCAACCTCCATAGATAACATTAGCCTAGTGGCTGCTTCAATCGTTGTGAATTTCTTCTTCGACATACATTAGGTCTTCAACGCGAGTTCGGTAATATTCTTTCCCATCAATTTTAATACGATAGTCTCTATTCTCTTTGAAGTAAACGATGTCACCCTTTTTTACGTCAATAGCTTTTAGATGTTTCGAATCAAATGCTACTCTGCCTTTTACAGGTAGGCTTTCTTTAAGAGATATAAGTTCTATTGCGCCCCCTTCTTCTTTTTCTTCTTCTACAGGCAGCAACAGACTCCAGCCATCAAGGGGTGTAATTTTCCCTTTTTTGTTTTTATATGCAATGGCCTGATTGTTTATAGCATGATCTGGATCAAACTTAACAAAATAGCTGTCCTCTACCCCTGTTAGCTTCTGACCTCCTTGCATAACAACAAGGTGATGAAAGTATAGCGTATCACCAACTTTTACTGGTGTCTTGTACTTTGCTGGTGTAGCAGAAACAGGACCACTGGTTATTCGATTATTGAACTCACCCATTTCAAATCGGGTGTCAATATATAGCTCTACACCACCGCTGGTGGTGATAGTATCATTGATTGGTTTTTCCAATTCAACGATAAACATATTTAGTGCTTTCATTTTTTGTACGGAAACTTATCGTTTAGATACTCTTTCCGTTGCTCGCAGCCACAGTCTTTAGACATGCGCTCCACGAGTCTTTTTAGACCAGTTGCTTGGGTGAACTTTTCTACAGTATCACCAAGGCCTTTTGATTCCTCAGTCATAATTAAAAATTTAAATCAAATTCAATAATGCATGGCATGTCATCAATGGACTTCCATAACACATTAGAGCCATCTTCTTCTTGAAGATATACCAAATATCTATTCTTGCCGTGTCTGTACAAGAAAGCTTCATCATTTATAATGGCACTGACCTTACTGCTGCCAGCACGCATACCAACGTAGTATGCCATAGCATCTTTGGGATCTCTGCCAATAATGATTTTTCTAATAATTCCTTCCATTTAATTTAGGCTTATGCCCAGCCCATCTAGTAGATCATTAATATCTGGGCCTTCAGGGTCTTTATATGTGTCGCTTGCAAAGTTAAGCAACTCATCCAGTTCTTCTCTATTGTTAAGGTTGTACCCATAAATAGCTCTGAGCTGACTCGCTTCAGGGTCTAGCCCCTCTGATGGTTCAACTATTCCGACTACAAATAAAGACATCACTTCATCACGTACTCCGTACTCATCAATCAAGTTGTCCATCTCTACCGCAAGTCTTTGAATTTCAAAAAGAAAACCGTCCTTCTCCATACCTTTGTACTTATCTAAGTTCATTTCAATGCCACATAAAAGGTCCAACAATAAGATGTTCCGCGAGTTTTCACGACTCAATCAAAGGTACATAAAAAGAAACTACCTTAAGAACCTTAGGTCCAGCATAGACGACTTCTGCGAGCATCATGAGATCTTTGAAAAAGAATTAATGTTTATGCTATGGGCATATGATCTTGAGTTCTGGACACTTAAGTATGCCGCTAAAGATTTTAAGATATCAAACAATCATGTAGGCGCTCGATACGTGTACCCTCTAGCCAAAGAAGGTTACATCTATAAATACTTTGATAAGCTTACGCCCTCCGATACAAGAGAAGATCATCTTTTTAGAGATGAGCTTAAACACAACTACCGCGTCAGATACTCCTTATCGCAAAAAGGCAGACTTCTAGTCCAGCGTTTTTACAGGAAGTTCGAGATGTAAGTCAGAGTGACTTGTACATTACTTCGTAGTACGTCTTGTTCTCATCATCACGACAAGCCTTGAGGCACCTACCACGATTAATGCCATCATAAACGTAAGACACGTGAACCCAATCAGGATTGTCTTCAGTACCAAACTCCCAAATGAGCTGATCAAATTCCAGATTCTCACGGATATACTCGAAGATTTCAGAGTTCTTACACCTTCCGTATACATCTGCGTCAAGATCAAGTGCTCTTCCTTCCACGTGCTGACTACGAGTTGAGCCGCCGATCGCAACATTGAGATCAGCCGAACGATACCCGCTCGACACGTATATAGGACACTTGAAAGCGTCCCTAAGAGGTTGAAATATATGTTCTGCAACCGCTTTAAGATTTTCTTGGACCCACTCATCTGGCGTGTTATCTATGTTAAGCCGTTTGGCCGTGATGCTTTTGGTCACTTCTGTGAGTGACAGGTTTTTTGATAACTTCATAATTACGTTGCTACGCCAAAGATTTCAATGTCAGCGGTCTGACCACCTGTACCTGTAGCCTCAGCTGAAATCAATTCAATCTGTGTTAAAGCAATAGTAGTACCAGCTGTGGCATCGGCATCAATCTTGTCATTGAACAAGACAAAAGACTCAGAACCACCAATACGAACAAAATACTCTTTTGTGTTTGCCGTGTCTTGAATGCGGAGATCAACAGTATTTGATGCAGCAAGGTTTGTGATCCTTAGGTACTGCATAGTGGCGTCAGTAAAGGCCCCTCCAGCAGGTCTAGTTGCTTGGAATTGCAGGATAGTCTGCTCTGTGTTGTCTACAGTAAGAACTCTATTAAAAGTTTCTGTTACAGAAGCTATAGCTATGCTGTTCTTGCTGCCTCTGTCCTTACCATTAATTGTAAGTTCTTCTTCTATTGTTACGGTCAATGTTGCCATAGGTCAAAGATAAACAATTTAAAGTATCAGAAAATCTCGTTGAGCATTTCTACAACATTCTCAGCCCCATACACTGCAGAAAGTTCTCTAAAGGCTTTGGTATCATTCTCTATCAAAGATGGAATGTCATCATATGCATATTCGTAGTTCATGGGATTATCCGAACGATCTTTCATGTCATATCGAATCTCATTAAGACGAGCAAGGGTTTCCGTTGGTTTCCCCACATATGCTAAGAAGTCTGCAGCGTCCATCCCAAGTCGATTCCCTGCTTCAGAAAGCGCTTCATAGTTTTTGGTAAACTCCTCTGAGCCTTGATTCATGCTCAAACGTTTTCGGTACTTGTCTAGTATCGCCACATTACCAGGATTGTTATGTACGTCAGTAGCATGAGTCATTTCATGTACGTACGTAGACATAGGTTTCATGGGATCTATTTGAACCTTCACATTCATTCTTTCTTGTTGTGGTCGCATACCCATAGTAAATGGATTTTGCTGAGACCCCTTGCCAGATCTTACAGGGCCAGCACTTCTTGTTACCTGCCCTCCTGTAAATGGATTATCATCTTCAAAATTCATATTCCCCATAGAACCCATAAAGTCACCGTAGTGGTCGGACAAGACATTTGCAAGACCCTCATACGTAACCATTTCATCAGTTCTGTTGGGGTACATTCTAGAAAGAATATTATATGCCTCTGTTCGTGTAGCAGGTTCAGGGGGTCCATCACCCTGTGTAAAGGCAAGATTCTGAGCAATCTTAGATCTTACTTCAGGCTGAGCATAGAAGTCGCCCAAGAAGTCCATGGCATAATTGCTTTTATTTGTAATGTTACGACGATCTATATCTTCAGCTGTTATTTGGGTACCATGAGGTCCGCCGTGCTCATACTTTTTGATAAGTCTTCTTGACTTTTTCTTGCTATACGTTTTCATTGTCGCCTTCTATTTTGATTTCTGTAGTACTGCAGCTCTTCGTATTCTACAGGGCGCATTCTGCTTCTCTTGCCTTTTTCTTTGATCATATAGTATCCAGGCTCTTGCTGCGTACTCATACCTTGGTTTGACCGCATAATAAGTTCTTTGTCAATCTTAGGCATGTCTATTGGTGTAGGCTGTTGAAGTTCCTTAGATAAACGCTCCTTTTGATCAAGACCCGCTTTGATTGGTCTCATAGGTTTTATAGCCTCTGAGCCAGGAATGCTTCTGTACTTCCTTAGCAATGGTGCACTTGAGCTCGTATAAATGGTTTTTCCTGTATCTGATTCCTTAACCTTGTTGTATGCATACATACCACGCCTTGCAAGACCTTCATTCTCCGCAGGAATGATTTCAATCTTACCCTCATTAATTAGTTTACGAGCCAAATAAAAGACCTCGTTGTTAAGATCTTTAATTCTTTTGTCACGAGCCCTCCACTCATCATAGTTAAGATCGGACGGTACGTACGTTTCATCGTTTTCGATAAAGAAGTCCCTTCCTTGAAGGGCCCCATCGGCTCCGTAGGTGGAGGATCCGTTACTACTCCTAAACGCCGTTTCTATATACGGTTTATTGTAGCCGCCCTCCTCCATAAGCTTGTTGTATTCGTCAATTAGAGCCTGTAATTCAGGGGGTAGTGATCTGACTGTTTCCATAGTTACAAATATACTATAGCAAGCCCTTCGTCTAAATCAATAACTGATTCCACGTACTAACAAAAAACACTCTAAAAAGCTGTATATGCTTATGAGCGTCTGCTATCGCCTTATCAGCCTTGCGAAGGTATAAATTTTTTTTTGAAAAGTCAATATTGAAGTAATGCTTTAAGGTACAGGCTATAAGTTATTGATTAGGCTGTTGTTAAACGCTTGCGTGCGAAATCTAGAATCGGGAATACCCGCGAAATCTGATCAGAAACACGTGGCTTGGGGATTATATACATCTGCGCACGTAGTTAGGTCTTAACCAAACACGCGAGAGGACCCCACCCCCCTTAACATCTTCGATGTTAGTGTCATAGATTCCAGCTTTTTACCTTCGGTAAGCATCGGTTTAGAATTTCGGCTTGATTCGACGGCGGTTCAGGCCAAGGGGACAAAACCCCACACGATTACAGCGCACAGTCCGAAGGACCACGCATGGTAACGCACAGGGTTTGACCAACCACTTCTCTCCACCGACCAAACCAACCGAAGGAGCCTCGCATGATAGGCGCATGATGCCTGCGCATGAGGCCACTTTTTCAGGTGTTTCCACACGGACTACTACGTAGTCTTCCTGCGGGAGAAATCGCGCATGAAAAGGATTTGGATTTTGGCTGAACTCCGCCATACCTTTGCAGCGGCAATCTTGCCAACTCAAACTTCAATTCATCTCCGATGAACTACTCAATCAGACCTACTGCTAAAGCAGTAAACAGAGCAATTAACCATCCTTCGATGGTTCGTAAGAACCAAGCCATCAAGCTTCTGAAAGAAGCTATGAAGGTCATTGAGAACCTCGAAGAGGTTCCAATGAGAAGTTGGGACTACCCTACAGTACCTCTTCCAGAGGTACTAGACATCAGTCATCTTATGACTGAATGGGACTTCATGTTCACCGAAGGTGAAACGATGTCTTTGATTTGTCCGAAGGACATTGAACTGCCGAAGGCAGTGTTCGACGAAGTCGAAAGGGAGCTTGAGTCCCTTTGGGACCTTGAAAATCTTGCAGATTTTGAGGTTGACCCCGAAGATGGCAGTGTCTACTTCGTAGACTCTGACAATGCTTCAAACACTGATGTTTACATCAGTAACATTCAAGCTCTGCTTGACCCCTTTGGAATGAAATTCCAATCTACATTCCTCGATGAGGAATTCGAAAAGGCCAATGCTCTTCCCTTGGAAGAGAAGCTCAAGAGATTCTCACACTGCTGAAAGCAGTACTTCAGACCCCCTTCGGGGGGTCTGTTTTTACCTTGTCAAACTTCAAACTTCATCTACGATGAAACAATTCAATCAACCTCTGACTCCGAAGGAGTCTCGTATTCAAGCTCTGCTTGAAATGTTTTGGACTTCCAACACCGAACTCTTGTTCCTTGATGCGGAGTTCCTTGAACTCTCCTGTGAGGAACAGGAAGCCATCATCAACGAGTTGATGGACTGACCGACCAACATAGGGGAGTAGCATAAACTCTGAGTTCTACGAAGAGTTTATGATACGACCCTTCCCTTTCAAATTTTTCAAACTTCAAAATCATCTTCGATGAACAATCCAAATCGTGTTTCACTGCTGAAAGCAGTGTCAGTAACTGTCAATGAGTTCTACTTCTCACCTTCTAAGGTGAAGAAGGGAGCCGCAAGAAAAGCTATCAAAGAACTCGCAGAGTTCGTTGAAGCTGTTGAACTTCCAAAGCCGAAGGCTACCAAGCCAAAGGCTGTCCAGCAGTCCCAAGGGACTGATGAAATGATGGAGTTGTTCCAAAAGTTCCTTGCCACACAGGGTATGATGCCCGATCCACCGAAGGTGGAGGCTACCAAGCCGAAAGCCACCAAGCCGAAGGCTACTAAGCCGAAGGCTACCAAGCCAAACCGCCGAAGGGTAACAAAGAAAGCCACCCCAACCCAGAGGGTTGCTGACCACCAAGAAAGAGCCTTCCACGGCAGGGCTGATGGGCCTATCACACCATCCAAGCAGAAGCACACGGCCTCCGTTGAGGAGGCTCGGAAGTCAGCAGAGGCTGTTAGCAAGGCTAACGGGGCAACGGCTCGAATCGAAGCTAAAGCTAAAGCCCAAAAGGAGGAGGTCTTGAGGGCCTTCCAAGCGAAGCTTGACTTGGAGTTTCCGTTGGATGGAACATCCAATGAACTTAGCTTCTCTGACCTTTCACTTCGTGAGTTGGCTCAAATGATGTGACATCATATGATAGGCACACTGACGAGGCTTCAATAGCCGAAACACCCCCTTCGGGGGGTGTCTGTGTCAAACTTCAAATTCATTTTCAATGGTACTTGACTTGGTATTCTTCGGGGCTATGATGCCCGCTCTCATGCTTATGATATGGCTTGCATATGATGAGCTGACCGACTAAATCGACAACCTTGGGGGGTGAGTATATACACTCTATGAGTTCTACGAATAGAGTGATATACGAACCACCCTTAAACCTTCAAACTTCAACATTATGGCCTCAACACAATCATTGTATCATCTCATCCAAAGCGGTGAAGGCTTCAGCGTCAGACCATGTGGCTTGACATACGTCGGAAAAGGCTACGCTGTCGGCGGTGCCGTTGACTGCAAACTTTTCAAATGTGCAAATGAATCGCTGTCATTCATATCATTCGAAGAAGAGTTCAAAAAACTCCAAGCATCATCATGTGATGAACACCAAGTGATTGGTGGATGGGTTGATGACGAAGGGTTCTTGTACCTCGAACTCTCTGACGTAGTAAGGTCATTGTTTGTGGCAATGGAACTTGCAAGAGCAAGAAAAGAGAAAGCCGTTTACGACTTTGCTAATGCAAAATCAATTCAGTTACGACTTTGCTAATGCAAAATCAATTCAGGTACTCTGATGAGCCTTGTATAGGCGAAACACCCTTCGGGGTGTCAGTATCAACTTCAAATCATCGAAGATGAATCCAAAAACATTCGACAAAACGATGTCCAAGATGACCAACCACGTATCATACTGGCATGACATGGCAACGGATAATGTCATACAAGATGGGGTGGAATGGTATGACGAAGCAAAAGATTTTGCTTTGATGCTGTCCAATGAGTTTGACGTTTCACCACTTCGAGCAGGGGGAGTCATTTCGGCTCTCTCTCCGAGAAACAAATGGGAACGGAACAAGATTGACGCTTGGAACGTACTTCAAGCGGTCAGGGATGACGTATCATACGATCGCGTGAAGGTCAGCACCTTCGATGCAAACAAGGTCAGAGCCTTTGACATTGCCAAGGGCAACAAAGAGGTTCACGAAGCAAGCCGAAAGACCCACCGATTCGCTATGAATGTGGGGGCATTTGATATGAATGCTGTCACCATCGACACTTGGATGCTATACCTATTCCAAACCAAGTCGAAGACCCGAAGGGAGTTGGACAACAAAATTACACCGAAGCAATACGACCTATTGGAACGCAAGTTCCAACGTGTATCACATAATATGGGGTATGCCCCTGCACATTTGCAGGCTGTGGTTTGGTTGGTAATCAGAGAACAATGGACATGAAGACATACACGGCGATATATACATATGGATATGACCGCGACGACTGGCGCGATTGGACATTCGAAGCACCAAATTTGGAGGCGGCATTGAAAACAGCCTATGCCTCGAACCCATATGATGGGGACGGGTATTGGAGAATACATAGAGTCAAACCAACTGAAATTCAATAAGTTATGGCAAAACGAGTAAAGCAAAACTTCAACCTTGCATTCATCGCTTTCTTGGCGTGGATGGCCGCGCTTATGGTGGTCGTCATATTGCAGGGGTGCGTATCATATGATGCACACAATCAGTACAACAAAGCAATCGGCAACACCGAATGTGCCGCTTACAACTAATGTAGTGTGAGTGTGTATCACCTTCTTAAACGAAGTGTAGAAGTGATACACACGAACACACTAAACAACTCAAACTTCAGTCCGATGAAATTTACACAATCATTCAAGACCACACTACCCCATGTGGCAATGACCACGGCCTATGACGTGGACAAAGACCGAGCTACCAACGTAGTCATGGACTCATCCATTGGGATTGACCCCGACCACCAATATGGTGGGTGGTATGAGACCTACGACCTCGAAACAGGAGGCGACCGCTTCTATGCAGGGGGTATACTCGAAACCGCACATGACGAAGACGGCAGTGTCCGACTTGTTGGGTACGATGGATGCTTCGAACTCCCTGAATTTATCACCGATGCCCTTGAGTTGAAGGGCGTAATCATTGACCTATGAAAAATCACGATACATGCCACAAGTGTGGCGGAGAGGGCATCTTCCTCGGCTCACAAGAGGTGG
>JGI24003J15210_10000455_pt1 | contig 17461 bp, 13 predicted proteins | sample LinPmetageLP28_FD_15210 | JGI IMG/M metagenome (IMG submission 15210)
TTGGTGACAGTGCTTTGAAAGCTAACACTACTGCGATTGCTAACGTGGCAGTAGGTAGAGCCGCACTAGAGGCTACCACGACAGGTGCTAGTAACACTGCTGTTGGTAGAAGTGCATTGCAGGTTAATACTACAGGCGCAGAAAATGTAGCGGTCGGCTTGAGTGCGCTTGATGCAAACACGACAGGCTCAAACAACGTAGCCGTTGGAAGAAATGCTCTAAGCGGAAACACCACTGCGGCTAACAATACGGCAGTCGGTGACAGTGCTTTGTTTTCAAACACGACAGGAACAAACATTACGGCAGTCGGTGCAAATGCTCTTGTAGCTTGTACAACAGGCAGTAGTATGACTGCTGTTGGTGTCAATGCTCTTACTGCCGCCACAACAGGAACCCACAGTGATGCTTTTGGAGTAAATTCACTAGCAGCTATGACCACTGGTACTTACAATATCGGTTACGGAAATTCTAGTCTGCAAACATTAACAACAGGTACGTATAACACAGGTCTCGGTTATTTTGCGGCTGGTAAATCTACAACTTCCACGTTCTGTGTATCCGTTGGTCATCAGGCAAATAATGAAAATACCACAGGGGCTGATAATACCGCAGTCGGTAGTCAAGCACTGTATTATAACAATACTGGCGGCAACAATACTGCCGTAGGGCGTTATGCTTTGGGCGGGTCTTCTGCTTCTGCATATTATCAAAATACGTTTGTTGGCAGTCAGGCTGGAAATTCAATGACCACTGGCTACAATAATGTGGGTCTTGGATACCTTGCTGGTGAAGCAATGACAACAGGTCATCAATGTATTTTTATTGGAGTTGATGTTGATGCTTCCGCTGCTGATGGCACTAACCAAATAGTTATAGGAACACCGAGCACTGCTGGTAAGGGCAACTCAACATCGTTTATCAGTGCGGCTGGTGGTGCTGTTTACGCCGGAAATAACTCTGCAAGTTTTGCCACAACATCTGATAGACGCATTAAGAAAAATATTGAAGATAACAATACTGGCCTTGATGCAATCAATCAGGTTCGCGTTCGCAACTTTGAATACAGAACTTCTGACGAGATAGATGAACTACCATCTCATACAGCTATTGAAAAAGAAGGCACACAACTTGGTGTCATAGCTCAAGAAATACAGCAAGTCTTGCCTGATATGGTCAATGAAGAAAGCACAGGTTGCCTTAGTGTAAACCCTGACAACATGACATGGCATCTTGTCAATGCTGTTAAAGAACTTTCAGCAAAAGTGGCTGAATTAGAAGCCAAGATAGGAGATTAAAATGTCTAGAACAGACGCAGAAAAAGCACAAGATTACACTGCTATGGGTCACAGTGTTGGCTTAATTACTGATGTTATTGCTGGCAATGAAATGGCAGAATCTCATTATACCGCTGCTGATCGTCAGTCTGCAGTTGACCGTAATGTTGCACACTTGGAACATATGAAAGCAATGACTGATTGGGGCAGTGAAGATATGACTGCTACAACCAACGCTATCACGGCTGGTAAAGGCTACACAGCTTCTTAGGAGAGTAAATTGCCTCTAACTAAGTTGCAGTTCAGGCCTGGAATTAATAGGGACGTAACCTCTTACTCGAATGAAGGGGGTTGGGTGGACTGTGAGAAAGTGCGTTTTAGATTAGGGTTTCCTGAGATAATTGGTGGTTGGGAAAAATATTCTAGTCAAACTTATATTGGCACTGTGCGCTCATTATTTAATTGGGTTGCTTTAGATGGTGACGATTTGCTGGGTGTTGGTACTCATCAAAAATTCTACGTTGAAAAAGGCACAGATTTTTATGATGTAACTCCAATAAGAGCAACTACTACTAATGGTATTACTTTTGCCGCTACCGATGGTTCTTCTACAATTACTGCTACTGATTCTGCACATGGAGCAGTAGGAGGTGATTTTGTAACTATTTCTGGGGCGGCTAGTTTGGGTGGTCTTATCACTGCGGCTGTTCTTAATCAAGAATACCAAATAGTATCCGTGCCTTCTACAAGCACCTATACTTTTATTGCTAAAGATACCTCAGGTGCAACTGTTACAGCAAATTCAAGTGATAGTGGTAATGGTGGCTCAGGAGTAGATGGTGCATACCAGATTAATACAGGTTTGAATACTAGCGTGGGTGGTACAGGATGGGGTACTGGTACATGGGGCAGAGGAACATGGGGATCAGGCACTACTCTAAACTCTATCACACAGTTAAGATTATGGTCTCAAGATAATTTTGGGGAAGACTTAGTATTTAACCCTCGTGATTCTGGTATTTTTTATTGGAATAAAAGTGATGGATTAACTCAACGTGCTGTCAATATTACCAGTTTTACTAATTCTGTTGATGCCCCCACCGTTGCTAAACAAGTAATGGTTTCAGATAATGATAGACATGTTATCGCTTTTGGATGCAATCCGTTAGGTTCTGGAGAGCAAGATCCTTTGCTTATACGATTTGCTGACCAAGAAAATATTTTAGATTGGAGTCCTACAAGTACCAATACGGCGGGTGATTTACGAATAGGTTCGGGATCTGAGTTTGTAAGAGCTATTGAGACTAAAAGAGAGATAGTTATTTTTACAAATAACTCTGTTCATTCAATGCAGTTTATTGGTGCTCCATTTACGTTTGGCATACAACCCATTGCTTCGCACACCACTATAATGGGACCGAACTCTGCAGTTTCTGTAAATGAATCTATTTTTTGGATGGGCAAAGAAAACTTTTATATATACGACGGTCAAGTAAAAGAGCTTCCTTGTACTGTAAAAGAAAAAGTATTTTTTGATTTTAACTCACGCCAACCAGATAAAGTTTTTGCAGGAGTAAACTCAGAGTTTACAGAAATCATATGGTACTATTGCTCTGACGGTAATGCTGTTGCTAATGGTGGTGATGGTGAAAATGATAAATATGTTGTTTTTAATTATGGGGAAGGGGTTTGGTATTATGGCTCACTTTCCAGAACAGCTTATATAGATAGAGGCATACGTCAATTCCCTATAGCTGCAGGAGGCCAGTATCTTTACAATCATGAAGTGGGATATTTAGATGATGGTTCAGCTATGACTTCTTCTATTGAGTCAAGTCCTATAGATGTGGGAGATGGAGATAGGTTTGTTTCTATTAGCCGTATCATACCTGATTTAACTTTTAATGGTTCTGGGGCTACCTCACCTTCTGTGAATATTACTGTACAAGGTGGTGATTTTCCAGGAGGGGCTTATGCACAATCTGATGCTTCAGGTGTAACTAGAACATCTACTTCTACAACAGTGCCGTTTGAGCAATATACAAATAAAGCAGATATAAGAGTAAGAGGTAGGACTTTTGCTCTAAAGGTTGCTTCTACTGATGCCGATGTGCGTTGGCGGTTAGGTAGCCCACGCATAGAAATCAGACAAGATGGGAGGCGATAATGGCAAATAATGTAACACCTTTTCCTAGATTACCCACGCCTCCACAAGAAATAGATACTGTTTATCTTACAGATTTGGTTCGCTCTCTTGAGAGTATGATTCTACAATTACAGAACCCACAACTTAATTTTCAACAAATACCAAGTAGCGGATCTAGTAATACTTTTGTACAAGGTGATATGTTTATAGCTGATGGTGGTTTTTTAAAAATAGCGCAGGGTGGCGATGTATTTAGCGGTTCTGTTAGCGCAACAGGCTTTATAGGAACTGTAACCGTATCTGTTTCCTAAGGTTGCGTAACTTGAATAATAAAGTTATGATGCAAATAGCAAATATCAGGAGTAGCTATCCTGCATCTCATTTTAAAGGAAAGTAAGATGCAAGGTATCACCACATTACCATATCAAGTACAAGTTCAACCATTAGTCCCTGAGGGCGGTGTTGAGACAATGCAATCAGCCGCAAAAATGCTGGCTGATTTTGGTCGTGAAGGTGATACATATATAGTTCATGCAGCGGAGGGTGAAACAGTAATCCCTCTAGAAGTGCTTGAAGCTAACCCACGCATGAAATCAATGATATATCAGCAAATGCAAGATATGGGTTTAGAGCCTGAGCGTTATGTTGTTGGTAGTGAGCTTAATAGTTTAAACCCTATAACTGGACAACCTGAGTTTTTCTTTAAAAAGCTGTTTAGAAAAATCAAAAAAGTTGTTAAGAAAATTGCTCCAATTGTTTTGCCTATTGCTTTATCTTTTGCTCTTGGTCCAATTTATGGTGCAGCAGCAGGGTCTGGCATTAGTACACTTTTACAAGGTGGTAGTTTAAAAGATGCTGCTAAATCAGCCCTTATATCAGGTGCGATTGGTGGTGTGACTGCTGGCTTTAGTGGTCCGGCAACAGGACAAGGTTCGTTTATGACTAATGTAAGAAGTGCTGCGACTAATCCATTAGATTATGCAGCAAATATGAGAGCTAATATGTTTGGCACAGGCTCTACTAAGGCAACAGGTGCGGCATCAGCAACACCTGATGCGGCAGCGTCAACCGCTGATGTTACACAGGTTCTTGATACATCAGGCCAACCTTTTTCATCAAGCTCTCTCGATAGCGTTAAAGATATTGCAGCATCTCCAAAACCAGGAATACAAAACGCATTTGAACCTAAATCAGTATTTGAAAAATATGTAAGTGATCCATTCAAAGATTATGTGTATAACCCTGCTGAAAATGTAGTGGGTGTTGATGGTGTTGTAAGTGGTGAAGGCACATTAGAATCAATACTTAGCCCAAGCCGCGCCAGTATATCACCTGAGTTTAAAGCTGCCCAAGCTGCTGAAACAGCTATAAAAAGTGGGCAAGTGACAGATGCTGCTCTTAAGAAAGCAGGACAAGAAGGTCTTTCACAAACAGCAAAATCTAAATTAGTTGTAGATGCAGTTACTAAAGCATCTACGGCAGACCCTTCTTTCTTAGCTAAGTACGGTCCTTTGGGTCTTGCTGGGACAGGAGCTGCCGTGGGTATTGGTGCATTGATGGGTGACCAAGTAGATGAAGATGGTGATGGTTTTGATGATGTAACAGGTTACGAAATTTATTATGAGCGTCCATTAGAATTTGGTTTTGGTAGGGATTTTTATGGTAATAACCCATACTATCAAGATGAAAGGTTTTTATCAGCACCAGTTCAAGAAGCAGCAGGGGGTGGTTCTATCAATGGTCCTGGAACACCAACCAGTGATTCTATACCAGCTATGTTAAGTGATGGTGAGTTTGTAATGAATGCTAAAGCTGTCCGTGGTGCTGGCGGTGGAAACCGTGCAGAGGGTGCTAAACGTATGTATGATATGATGCGTAAGTTTGAGGGGATGGCATAATGGCAACTGAAACCGTAATTACCAGAGAAGCCCCTAAGATTGAAGCCTATAAAATAGGTTTAATGGAACAAGCTAAATCTTTAGCAAGCCAACCGCCCACAGGTGGTCTTCCAGGAATTACTTCACAAGGTATGACTGACGCTCAACAACGAGCTCTTGGTTTAGCTCAGAGTGGTGTGGGTGCATATCAACCTTACCTTTCCCAAGGCTCTGCTACTATGGGTACAGGGCAAGGCGCGATGCAAGCTGGATTGGGAAATATTTATGCTTCTGGAGCAGATCAAACAGGTGCAGCTAGAGGTATGGTGCAAGGTGCTGGCACAGGCGCAATGGGTCAGGTGGCTGGAGCGCAAGGAACTATAGGTGGTGCAACACAGGCATATGATCCAACATCTGCCAGTGCTTATATGAACCCATATCAGCAAGCTGTTTCTGATGAAATTAATCGTGCTTATGATATACAACAAAATCAAGCCGCAGGTCAAGCTGTAAGCCAAGGTGCTTTTGGTGGTAGCCGAGGAATGATTTCACAACAAGAAATTGATCGTAACCGCGCAAGTGCGTTGGCACAAGCACAAGCTCAAAACTTTATACAGGCACAAGATGCTGCAAGGTCTGATTTTTCAAACCAACAAGCTAGACAGCTTCAAGCTGGACAAGTATCAGGCCAATTAGGTTTGCAAGGTTTAGAACAACAACGTGCCGCTGGAATGGGTCTTGGTCAATTAGGTCTAGCACAACAAGATGCGTTACGTCAAGCTGGTATGGCGGCTGGTCAATTAGGCCAAGGTCTTGGTCAATTAGGTCTGCAACAAGCAGGTCTAGGCGAAATGGCATCAACACTTGGTAGACAAGATGTTGCTACTCTATCTGATATGGGTGAGCGGGAACGTGCAATCTTACAGGCGCAGGATGAAGCTGCACGTCAAACAGAAATGCAAAGAGTATTTGAACCATACCAACGTCTTGGTTTCTACAGTGATATTTTGCGCGGTGCTCCTTCTACACAAATGACAACTTCTCAAGCAGCAACACCCTCACCTTCTATGCTTAATCAATTACTAGGAGCTGGGATTGGTGGGTTGAGTTTATACGGTGCAGCTAATAAGGCATTCGGCTAATGATGGATGAAGTTCTAAAAAGACAAATGTTTGCAAATGGTGGGCAAGCTATGATGGCTCCCCCTTCTGCTGCTGGTACAGGTATTACTTCAGGGTTAGAAACAACGCCTGAACAAGAAGCTGAGATGGAAGGGTTTCTAGGTGAGATTGCTGGTGGGTTAAAAGAAACAAATACTGAAATAGATAATGCTGAAGATTATGTAGGGATTATGAATGCCATCCGTGGTGATACACAGAGTGTTGACCAGCGTAGGGCAGAGCTTGCTGGATATATTGGTAAAGAAGATGCTAATGCTACACCTGAGTCTGCGCTTACTTTAGTACAGCCCACGTTTACTCTTATGGAAGCCTCCGAACAAGGCTCTCCGGAAAGTGGTCCTATCGTTGATGAAGGTATTATGTCAATGTTAGGTGATTTAGGTACACAAGGGGCTATGCAGAGTAGCCCACCTATGCAAGCTCCTGGACAGGAAGAAGCTATGGCTCGTATGGCTATGGGTGAACAACCTGTAATGCGTAGCGGTGGTTCTGGAAATCAAGGCGAAAATACTATAAATTCAGCAAATTTACCAGCGAGTTTTAATCTTCAAAATTACCAAACGCTTATGGGTTTAGTTCCTGAAGCACAGACTACTGCCGAATTATTACCACAATACCAAGCATTATATAAAGATTCAGCAAAAGCATATGAATTAAATCCTTATATCTCTGGGTTACAGTTAGCAGCAGCAGTAGCTAATGCGCCAGAAGGTGAGTTATTAAGCTCTGTTCTTGCACCAGAAACAATTAAAGCAGTAAGTGACCCTATTTTGCAAATGGCGCAAGCTAAAGGACAAAGTGGTATTGCAGCTAAAAAAGGAGCTATGGAAGCAGCAGCAAAAAGTAAAGCTGTTGCTGATGAAGCTAAAAACAAAATGCTTAGTACCTTTGCTACTGAAGCAGCAAAGATACCCGATTTAAATATACAAAAACTTGATGATGGAACTATTTATGGTATTAATGTAAGAACTGGTGAAGTAGCTTCTACCATTGCTGGAAGAAAATTTGATAAAACAGAGAAGCTTGGTAATGGGCAAGTAATGCTCATTGATACTTCTTCTGCAAACCCCACAGTTGAAGGTGATGGTTTTAAAGTTATCGGCACAGCTAAAGGTAATTTTACTTCTACAATAAGTAATACTGGTGATATAGTTGTTACAAATAAAGATACTGGTTCAGTAGATATTAAAACAGTAGCAGGGCAAACTAAACCTTTTGAAGTTTACCAAACCGCGCAAGGTCAATTTTTCAAATTGACACCAGATGGTGTAGCAACACCTATAGAAGCAGCAGGGATAAAAATGGGTCCAGTCCCTACTGATTTAGTTCAGAATGTTCGTGAACTTACTACACTTAGAGCCACTCTAAAAGGTCTTAATACTAAAGATAATATTAATGAATATAGAACTACTTTAGAACAAGTAGAATTACTTGCAGCTAATATTTCGCCAAAGACAGGTGAATTTGAACGTATGCTGGCAGCAAAAGAAAAACTTGTTTATGATACTGTTTTGAAAACAGATGGTGAAGAAAAAGCCCAAGCAGCTATGCTTCAGTACCGTGGCGAGATTACTGAAAAGTATTTAGAAAACAAAATCACGCCTACTCTTAATTATAACCCACGCAAAGCTACGGATGAAGTATTCGCTAAACTATTAGGTAGTGATGTAGAAGCTATAAATGAAAATGCTACAAAAACAGCAGGGTTACGCGATTTTGCTACTCAGGCAGCAGATGCTTCTGCACAGTTCGATACAGGTTCATTAGCTGCGACTCGTGTAGCTACACAAAAATTTGTCAATGCTATTCCTGGATTAGGAAAGTATTTACAGGATACTATGTCTAAAGATGCATACAATGCTATTTTTGGTGGAAGTGTTGTAAGTGCTGAAATTATTCAGACAGCTTCTAATCAGTTTTCATTAAGAATGTCTGAATATGTTCAAGGTAATTTGAATACTGAAGAACTTCGTATGGTTCAAGGTGCTGGTCCAAGCCTGTATACTTCTAAAGAGGGTTTACAATACCTAGCTGAGATTTACACAAAATCTGCAGAAAGAGCAGTGAAAGAACAACAGTTTGTTCAATCATGGATGCAAAATGCTAATGAACAAAACACTTATACAAGCGCGGAAGATAAATATCTAGCTTTATCTGCTGCCCGAACACAATTTAAATTAGATAATGAAGTTGTTGACCAAGCAACAATAAATGCATTACCACAAGGTGATTTAAAACCATTTACTGCAACAAATAATTCTGGTGTAGAAGTAAGGATGAGTGAGAATCTTTACAATATGGCAACACAAGTACAGAAGTATCCTGACCTAAATACTTTCAAAGCGAATATAGGTACGATCGTACAACAGGGGTTACTCAAAGATCCAAATGGTAAAGTAATAACAAATGTACCTAAAGATGAGTATGTAGAAAAATTATGGTCTCAGCTTAGTGGTTTAACTCTTAGCGGAAGAATTTAACAAATGGCTGTAGATGATAGACTTCTTACTGTAGAACAAGTCCCCGATGGTGGCGAAGTCCCTTTTGATTTTTTAGAGTTAGATGATAGACTTCTTACTGTAGAAACTAAGCCAGATATTATGTATACTCCGGGAGGGGCGCGTATTACCCCTATGAGTATAGAGGATGTACCAGAACGGTCCGTGCCACAAGAAACAGTAGATGCTGTTAATAAAGAAGCCTTGGCAAAACAGTTTGTTGAAGATGCTACTATTTCTATTTCTGATAGCCCTTTAACACGGGATTTTGACCCACAAACCGTTCTACCTGATGTTGGCAAAGGGCAATTACTTTCTTCCGATCCTTTCAAAAGCCAATTAGAACTTGATCGTTTAGAAGATCAACGAGTAGAAAATTTACTTATAGACCAAATGTTAAATAAAGGTTATCAAGGGAAAGATGCACTTGGTCCTATCACATATGGTGAAAGAAGACAATTAACAAAGCGAGCTAAATTTGAAGACCGTAGAGGTTATTTTAAAAGAATGCACCCCGAGGGTAGGTATATTAGAGTAGATAAAGGCAATGGAAAATTTGTCGAGCTTTATAGTTTAGTTCCTAAAGGCAATCTGTATCGTGTTGACCCTTCTATAAGTATAGCTAACCCCACTGAAGGTACAGGCGGTGAAATACTGAAAGATGTTGCAGATGTAGAAGGACAAATAACCACTCCTACTACTGCGGCAGCTATTGCTGCTTCTATAATTTTCCCCCCTAGTATTCTTGGTTCTGCAGCAGTTGGTGGTGTTACAGGAGCAGTAAATATATTAGAACAATGGGCTGTGAATGAAACAGGTAAGTCTTTTGATGAAATGGCAGCTGATCCAGATGTTTGGAAAAATGCTGCTTTAGTAGCGAGTTTAGAAGCTACTGTAAATAAAGTCGCTCCATCCGTTGGTGCAAGGGTTAAAAATTTAGTCACAGGTGAAAACTCTAGTATCTTAGCTGGCAAGGTCCCACTATCTGGTCTTAAAGCACAAGCGGCTGCTGAACGTTTAGATCTTCCTTTAATTACAGTAGGTCAATTAGTAAAAGGTCCGATATTTGAAAGAATAGCTGGGCAAGTAGCTGCTTTATCAAAACTTCCTGGACGAGTTTTTAATAGACAAATGGAAGCTGTTTATAATAAACTTAAAGAAAAAGCAGCAACCCCCGATGGTGTAGAAAGTTTTACTGCTGCTGAATTACATATGTATTTAGATTTACAGGGTTCAAACCTTTCAAAAGAATTAACAGAAATGTATGCCAGTAGAGTTGGTCCTGATGGTGGTGCGCCTATAGAACAAACAATGGTTAATATTCGTGCAGCTGTCAAAGAATTAGGTACTAGCATGAACCACACAGTAGATCGTGCTTACACCGCCGCTTTTGAATTAGCAGATGCAGATGGTGTAGTATTTGATCTTTCCCCCATACAAAGATTTGCACAAGAACTTCGTGTCGGCACACAAACTAGAGCAGGAGATAAAGTAATAAAGGGGGAAACAATTGAGTCCTCTATATTAGATCCTACGACAGGCCGACCCATAACAAAAACAACCCCTGATAAAACAGTAAACCTTACTGAGCGTGTTGAAAATAGAGGTGGTAGATTAGGTGAACTTTTAGACAAGTTCGAAAATGTTTGGAGCAACCAAAATGTTGCTTCTTTATCTGTAAATGATAAAGGCAGAACATTCACTTTTAATGCTTTAAAACAAATTAAAGCTATGCGCGATGAAGTTTCTGAATTAGCTTTTGCTGGCACGGATGTTGAAAGCAGAGCTGCTAAAGATCTATTAAAACATATAGATGAAGTTATGAATAACCCCTCTGGGGGTGGTACTGCTTGGAAAGAAGCATGGGCAGAGGCTGGTTCATTAGCTAAACAAAGAAGTCAAATCTTACGATCAGGCAAAATGCATAACTTTTTTGCTGAATCATCAGAAGTAAACCCACAAGAATTATCTAAAAAATTCTGGACAGGTGAGTTTAACGGTGATGATTGGGATATGATGTATAATTGGCTTATCTCAGCTTCTAAAACTCCAGCTGGAAGAGATAGTGCTACTAAATTAATGTCTGATGTTCGCAATGGATTCTTACAAGATTTAGCTAGAACTCCTTCCACTATTGGTTCTAGATTAACTAAATTAAAAAATGAAGATCCTAAATTATACATGAAATTAGTTCCTGTAGATGCAGATAGAAAAGCCCTTGAAAGAATTGCAGATAAATCCACATGGTTACAGTCGGATGCAATTACGGCTAATCTAACCAGAGATATGTCTGAAGCATCTAGAATTTTAGAACTTACTAGAAACATGACAGATAATGAGTTTAGTAAATTTATTTCACAAGGCGGGGGTTTTAATGGTAATCGTGCTCTTAATATGAGAGCATCTATCATGGATAGCATATTAAAAAAAGCAGTAAAACAAGACCCTGAATCAGGTGCAGAGATAGTAGATGCAAAAATACTTTCAGATGAAATAAAAAAATTAGTAACTTTTGATGGTGATTATGCAAATCTTTCGCCTTTATTTAAAAGTGCAAAACACCCCGAATATTTAAAAGAGTTGCAAGATATAAGAACTTATGTAGATGCTGCTCGTTCTACTGAAGATTTAGGTACAAGTTTGCAATCAGCTGAAGTTGTCGCTAATTTACAGAAAGCTGTTTCAAACCCAGCTGGAGCATTTGGTGCTTTGAAATTAATATTTCAATCTAACTTAGTAGCAAAAGCTCTTGCTCAACCAGCTTCGGTTAGTCAATTAAAACAAATTCATGGCAAAAGATGGTTGACCAGTAATAAAGGTTCTGTGTATGCTACGATTCTAGACCGCATTCGTCAAGGTTTTGTAGAAAATAGTGAGTCGGCAAAAGAAGAAGTATTAAGAACTGATGAAGCTCCTAACTTAGGAGATGTTTCTTCTGTAGCCCCTGATGTTACTACTGCTCCTCCTGCACCTACACAAGTAGTGAGCGCACCACCTATTGCCCCTACTACTCCTGCGCCTACACAATTAGCGAGCGCACCACAGATACAACCACCACCTAGAGCTAGTCAGGGTGCAGGGATTACGAACTTTTCCTCTCTGTTTCCTCGCGATGAGTTAGGTGGTGCAATAGCAAATCGTCGTAACCAAGGTATCATGGGATTAGCATAATGGATCTTGACGTATTACGGAAACAAATAGAAGCAGATGAGGGGTGTAAGTATGAAATATACTTGGATCATTTGGGTCTGCCTACTTTTGGGATTGGTCACTTGGTCACTGAATCTGACGAAGAGTATAACCGTCCAGTCGGAACATTTATCACAACAGATAGAGTCGCAGAGTGCTTTAATAAAGATGTTGGAACAGTCCTCGAAGACTGTGAACGATTGTACGCCGACTTTGATTCCTTACCAGAAGAAGTGCAACTGATAATAGCAAATATGATGTTCAATATGGGGTACCCTCGGTTAAGCAAATTCAAAGGTATGAAAGCTGGTGTCGATGCACGTGATTGGCAGCAAGCAGCTGATGAGATGGTTGACTCAAAATGGTATCACCAAGTAACCAATCGTGCTGAACGGTTAGTCTCCCGTATGCGGGAGGTATGATATGGAACCTATATCCACTGCTCTCGCAGGGATAGCCTTATTCAAAAGTGCTGTTGATGGTATTAAAGGTGCTATNGGTACTGCTAATGATGTTGGTGAGATTGCGGGTTTTATAGACAAACTCTTTGAGGGAGAAAAACAAGTCCAACAACGTCGTAACCAACAGTCTGGAGTTGGTATTGGCGATCAGTTTGGTGTTACTAATGTTGCTAGAGAAGTAATAGATGCAAAGTTAGCCCAAGAACAAATGCGAGAAATAGCCAGTATGATTGATATGCGGTTTGGTCATGGGACATGGAGAAGTATCGTAGATGAAAGAGCTAAACGTATACGCGAAGCTAAAGAAGCTGAAGCTGAAGCTCGTCGTTTAAAGCGTCAACAAGAAATGGAAACTGCTGAAAATATAAAACAATTTTTTATGATAAGTGGCGCAATGATCGCAGCAGCAATATTTTTCATGGGTATGATTTTTATAATCTCAAGACCTTAAACAATCCAATCCCTAAAATCTTCAGCAAGGACTTGACTAGCTATATTGATTTTGTTCCGTAATGCTAATAGTATTTTATCATCTACTGTTTTATCAGCTACAATATCTATATAAGTAACTTTACTTGTTTGTCCAATACGGTGCGCTCTATCTTCGCTTTGTAACCTTATTTCAAGGTCAAAACTATTACTGTAGTATATCACAGTTTTAGCTTCTGTCAGAGTCAGCCCATAACCACCTGTGCGTGGTTGGCCTATAAAGTATTTAAGGGGGCTGTCTGGATCCTGAAAGCGGTTNACAATAGCTTGCCGTTCATCACTCTCTGTTTCNCCNTAGTATGTAGCTACTGTTTCAGCACCATACATTTTAGATATTTCTTGTTCTATTGTTTTTATATCATGTGTGAAGTTAGCCCATATAATAACTTTACCATCTACTTCTTCTAATACAGACATAAGCTCTGGCAGTTTAGCTGAGTTGAAAGTTTTCATTTCACCATCATCCATTTTTACATGGCCTGAGCATACTTGTTGCAGCCTGAGTAATTGCGTAAGGATAGTATCAGTAGTTACTGAGCCATCTTCTAATAAGGCAAGAGCAAATGTTTTNAAACTATTNTAAACAGACTTTTGTTCTTCAGTGAGTTCTACACTGCGTTTAATGTATACTTTATCAGGTAAATCTAAACANTCTTCTTTCTTTACGCGATAGCTAAAGTTTTCAAGTATACTATTGAGTTTATCTAAATTACGATACCCTACTACTTGATTAAAACTATGCGCTCCCATACTACGCCTTTGTACGATGGCATATTCATATTGGAAACTGAAAAAACTACTATGCCCCAATAACCATTCATCAAGAAACTCTGCCTGTGTGTACAGATCCATAGGGCTTTTTGTTACTGGTGAGCCTGTAAGTATACGTCTGTACTGTGCAACTTTACCTATCTTTACAATACTCTTAGTACGTTTAGCATCTTTGTTTTTTATAGTAGTGCTTTCATCAATAACCATAAGTGAAGGATGTGCATTTAAAAAACGTTCGGCAGCTTCACAACCTTTCTTAGTACTGAAAGCTTCTACATTCATAACAAAAATCTTTANGTTATCATCTACAACATAAAGTTTATTTTGNTTTTCTAATTGTGTTTTAGTCTGGCTAGGATTCCATAGCACTGTATCATACATAACATGCTCAGGAATATGCGTGGGNAGTTCACCTTGCTCCCAGTTTCGGTATACACCTTTAGGGGCAACTATNAATGCACCNGTAATCTCTCCACGNTCGTAGAGNACACACATATTATCAATAAGAACTTTTGATTTACCTGTCCCCATATCCATGAAGTAGGCAAATTCTTTCTTATTCCACGATCTTTTTAGTGCCTCGAGCTGATGCTCGTAGGGCTTGTATTTAAATTTGTAACGCATTACACCGCTTTCTATTGGGTACTTTTTATAATAGCACAAAAACCAAAATCTTATATATGTTTTTATGTTCGTGTTCTATCTCGCGTAGGGGCTCAAAGTAACCGTTTGTAAATGAACAATTCCCAGATATCAGATATCAGATATTAAAATATCGGATGGATAACAATGATAAGTTTTTTGTTTTACCCCTATATATAAATGTGTAAGGTAATTTTGCTTGGTAATACCACTAAGCATAGAAAGCAGCGGAGTAGAAAGCCGTGACAGTCTACATTACACAAGAAGTGCGTGGTAGAGATATCACAGATGCAGTTGCCTTTGGCGATTTGCAGATACTTGTTCCGGCTAAGGAACAGGTTTCATTCAGCACTCAACCAACGGTGCGTAGGATTAGCCGAGGCCTTCGTAACTTTAATGATAATGATTACTTATTATTATCTGGTGACCCTTTATGTATAGGCATTGCCTGTGCTGAAGCAGCCAGAATGAACAATGGTAGGTTTAAAGCATTAAAGTGGGATAGGTTAGAGGAACGTTATTATCCGTTGGAAGTAGATCTATATCATAGGAAGGAGTCTAGTTAATGGACTTTGAAAGTGTAGCTGGAGACCTAACCAGCATAAATCAATCGGGTATCAGCACTGTGAGTAACCTATGCAAACAACAAATTGTGTTAGAGAAACGCATTGCTGATCTAGAGTTAGAGTTAAAGGATTCCAAACGCGAGCATCGCAAGGTAGCAGAAGATTTGTTACCAGCCGCTTTGCAAGAGTATGGGGTTACTGAACTTAAGATGGAGGATGGCAGTGAGATTAGTGTTGCGCCTTATTATAATGCCAGCATTGCCAAAGACCGTATGGATGAAGCCTTTCAATGGCTTATAGAAGCAGGGCATGGTTCCCTTATAAAGAACCACGTTACAGCGGCCTTTGGTCGTGGTGAGGATAACTCTGCTAAAGATTTGCTTGCCGAGCTTGAACAGCGCGGTATGCAAACACAAACTAAGACTTGGGTGGAACCCATGACACTAAAGTCGTTTGTGAAGGAACAGGTAGAAAANGGCGAGAATTTGCCATATGACCTGTTGGGTNTNTATGTGGGGCAGAGAGCCAAAATACGGAGGTAGATATGGCAACAGAAGTAGCAAAGAAAGAATCAACTGCGATAGCAATGGCATCCCAGTTTGAGGATATGGGTGGTTTGGGTTTTGAGGAAACCACCTCACAAGATATGGCAGTACCGTTTTTACGCATACTTGCACAACTCAGTCCACAAGTGAATAAGCGTGATGGTGCTTATGTTGAGGGTGCTGAAGCTGGTATGATGTTTAATACGGTAGCTAATAAAGCATACGATGGTGAAAAGGGTGTGACTGTTGTCCCATGCTATTACAATCGTAGGTTTGTAGAATGGGCTCCTAGGGAAAAAGGTGGTGGCTATTTTGGTTCTTACCATCCTGATGACCCTATTACCAATACTACAACAAAGAATGAGCGTGGTGAGGATATCCTGCCTAATGGTAATATACTTACTAATACAGCACAGTTCTTTGTAATCTTGCTTGATGAGGATGGTCCGCAACGGTGCTTAATAACTATGTCTAGTACACAGTTAAAGAAAGCTCGTAAATGGGTCACACAAATGCAAGCTCTGTCAGGTACAAAATCAAACGGTGAATCATATACTTTACCCATGATGTCCCATACCTACCAACTATCTACTGTTGCTGAAAGCAATGATAAAGGTAATTGGTTTGGTTGGGATATTGCAAAAGTAGGTATGATGGATTTATCCCTTGATAAAGACGGTAAGCCCCATAACCCTGCAGACCATGCTAATTTCTCAATGGCAGTAGAGTTTGCTAAATCAGTAAAAGCTGGTGAAGTGGAGGTAAAAGAAACAGCCCCTACTACACCTGTGGATAAAGGTACACCACCAGATGATGATGTGCCTTTTTAAGTACAACCAAGGGGGTTGATCGCCTCTAGGTTGCTCGGGAGGGTAGGGTTTAGGTATCAACTAACCTTACTCTCCCACCCTTCTCATTGGAGAAAGCAATGACATTAGCAGAACAGTTTTTAAAATTATTTGATGGTAATAAACGCGCTCATGGGGTGTTTAACCCTGAAGAACAGCGCGGTGATGGTAAACGTCTAGGCGTATACAAAATTATAAAAGAGCCACCCACAGAAGAACTCTGGCAACAGCACCTTGATGGTAAACAGGGTTTAGGAATCATTCCTATTCGTGATGATAGTCTGTGTAAATGGGGTGCGATTGATATTGATAATTATAGTGTTGACCATCAATTATTAGTAAATAAATTAAAAGAAGCAAAAATTATAGGATGGGTAGGACGTAGTAAAAGTGGTGGTGCTCATGTTTATTTTTTCTTTAAAGATGCGCTGAAAGCTGAGTTTGTACAATCTAAACTTACTGAGTTAGCTGCATCATTAGGCCATGCTGAAGGTGAAATATTCCCTAAACAAACAACCATTTTGGTAGACCGTGGTGATACTGGTAATGGTTTGAATATGCCGTACTTTAAAGGTGATTTAAGTACACGGTCTGTTTATGATTTTAAAGGCGAGTTAATGCCGCCTAAAGATTTTGTAACAAAAGCAGCACGATATCTAATAACACCTGAGGATTTTGCAAAGTACCGTATCTCAGAACCAGAACCAAAGTTAAAGGATGGTCCACCTTGTCTGAATGAACTTTGTCAGCAAGGGTTTGGTGAAGGCTCACGCAATAATGCTCTCTTTAATTTGGGTGTGTACGCACGAATGTTTGATGCTGATAATTGGGAAGCATTAGTGCAAAGATACAATGTGGATTATTTACAACCACCACTTAGCCATACTGAGGTGGGGGCTGTTATCAAACAGTTACAACGTAAAGATTATTATTACAAATGTGATGATCAACCTATCAAACCTTTTTGTAATAAA
>JGI24003J15210_10000464_pt1 | contig 17328 bp, 13 predicted proteins | sample LinPmetageLP28_FD_15210 | JGI IMG/M metagenome (IMG submission 15210)
TAGCTGATGTTCCAAGAAATCCCATGTCTTCAACGATTGCTGCAGTACCTAAAATACCCATGTCAGTAATAACACCACTAACACCTAACAATCCCATTGCAGTCACATTGCCTGATGTAGCCAATAGACCCATATCTTCTATTACTGCAGATGTAGCAAGTAAACCCATGTCCTCTACTACTGCAGAAGTACCCAACAAATTAATAGATGCTGTGACTGCCGACAAAGATTGTACTGCAGTAATTGTAGGTCCTGCTTCAACTGCACCAGTAGATGCATTAAAGCCTAAAACTGTACCTTTACGACTAGCCAGTAATGGCAACTCCATAGACACAGCACTATCTTCGTCTGCTAACTGGATTGATCGTGTGGTTTCGTCTGATATATCAGATGCAATAGCTGTAAATCGATCAAGCTCTGTATTCAGAGTAGCTACTTGAAATGCACCTGATGATGGAAAGTCTGTTACCCTTGCAAACGCTATTGATCTTGTAATAACAACTGTAGAACCACCACTTGCACCCGTTACAGTATTACCGGATGTTGTATTTATTGTACCAGTAGAGCCATTACCACCTGATACAGTGTAATGTGTAGAAATAGTTTTCTTTGTGCCATCCACATAAAAGTTTAAATCAGCATCATCAAAGAACTCAAAATTCACAGTAAATGCTGTCTGTGTTGCACCCTGTGCTACAGTGTATGAAACTCTTGGGGTATTTGCACTCAAAGCTATTGTCATATTCGCACCTTATTTGTTGTTAATGTTGTGTGCAACGCACAAATCATTGTCTTGTAATACTTCTCGAAAGCTCTCTCATGTCCTCAGCAAGAGGTGTTAAACCAATTATAGGCAAATTGTACGAGAATCTTTTCAGACCTTCAGCCGATTGATCTGTTAACAGTTCGTGTGCACCAAGAACCCACTCTCTCATCATTCCCGGTGTAGCACCTGCAAAGTCTGCAAACTGATCGCCAACTGTTGGCTTGTACTTACCCTTTAACCAAGAGTCATCAGGGTTATGTAAACCTGTCGCTATTGCAGAATGCAATGCTTGATAAGCTAAGTCTGAATATATACCTGTGATACCAGACATTTCAAAACTACGCATCATTAACTCAGGCATATCCTTGTTCTCAAACCACCAGTCAGGCTTCTTGATAAGTAATGTAATATAACTCATTGCCATAAGAGCAGACATACCTGCCATTCTATGTTGTCTTGATGGGTCTAACATAGACGCTGCAATTCTATTCGTTGCTGCAAATGCAAAGTTATAGAACTGAAAAGGAAATGCCATCACACCAGATTCAACTCGTGCCATTGGATACGTAATGTTCTTGCCTACCTTGATGCTTGCTCTTTCGTCAACAGTAATTCCTAATCTATTCATCCATGGCTTATGCTTTACGTAAACAAAGCCATCCATAATCATAGGCCTATCAAATGCAGTAGCATGCATGATTGTATTACGTGATGCAGATGCAAGATAAGTCATCATAGTTCTTTTAAGTTCTCTATCTAATGCAGTTGCTTCAGGCCATTCAGCTAGATTCAGGACTGGCATACCTGATTCTGTTTTCTCCCATGGCATGTTAGATATACGCACAGCTACATCTCTCGTAATACCATACCTGTTTAGTTCTTCTTCATCTTTAGCTGCAGACTTAATATTGTTTTTGAGATTATTAATCTGCTCGTAAAACTTAGGTATGCGTATAGCCATATCAATCTCTTTACCTATCTTGGTAATGATTGATAAGCCATTGCCTATATAAAATCCTTTTTCCATTGCTTCAACAGCACGCTCAAGACGACCGGGTTGCATATCTCTTGCTGAGTCAACAAGAAATTGTTTCTGTGCTATGGACTTAGCCATCTCCATACCCTCGTTTACATAACGAAGATTCTTTACGTTAGCTTTTATATTATCCCAGTTACCATCAACAGCCTGTACTGCAGTTCTAAAGACACGGCCATACCCATGCTCAAAGATAGGCATAGCAACAGTTTCAATTATAGATGTAACACCTGCACCTGTAAGATATGTCATACCTGCAACTTTCTTAGTAAGTCTTGAGTACTTATTATCCCACCTGTCAGCAGAACGAATCATCTGTCCTGATTCTCTTTCATAGTCAGCTAAGAAGTTAGTTCTTATCTGTGCAATTCTTTTGTCTGATAGTCCATCAGACTTCATTATGATTGTGTGTGTCTCAAGCAAGTCATCAATAGTTTGTCTGCCAAATGTTCTTGCCCACTCAATTCTAAATCCCATCTTATCTAAGTAGTTCTCAATCACACGATCGTCTCTAATGATAAAGTCTTTTACTTTCCACTCAGGTATGTTGGTAGCACGTATCATAAGGTGTTTACCTTTACCCATACCAACACCATTCTCATGTAAGTTGTCGCCTATCTCAAGAATCTTATTCACAACAGCCTCTGCTTCTGCTCTTGCTTTGTCAGCTTTACCTCTGATCTCTACGTCTATCCACTTGTCACCATCCCATTTTTTGTATGTTCCCTCCTCAAGAAAGTGATCAGCAAATACTTTAGTTAAAGCCTCACGCTTCTCTGCACTCTGTAACAATGTAGCTTTGTCATAGTAGATTGGGAACTTGTAGTTCTTACGTGTTGGTGAGTTAAGGACACCATTTAACCATATGGTATTTAACTTGCCATTCTTAATTCTTTTTTCAGCAATAGCTATATCAGCTTCAAGACTGGTTATATATTTAGCTTGCTTGACTGTAAGCTGTGGCTTGTCTGATTTACTACCACTACGCATAGCACGATCAGTAGCATTGTCCATGACAGATTTAATTTTTGCTCTTAACTTAGGGAGTTCAAGTTCATTGTTCTCTATATCATTTGCTATTTGTTTTAGTTGGTTGCGTATACCTACATCATCACCAAGTACGCCAACTTCTCTAGCCTGCTCATCAATAGAACGGAACAAAGCATCAAGATCATCTAGTGCTTCTTTAATTGTTTCTGGTAACATCTTGTAATTAGCTGCATGCCATTCGGGATTGCCATTGTCGATGTGTGTCATAACCAAATCATCAAACCATTCGTCGTATGTCTTTTGAGTTGTGTCTCCACGCATGTATCTGTTTGCTCTTACTGATATAGATGCCACATCAAACCCCATGAACTCACCTGTACCAACACGAGACTTCATGAATTTCATGTACTTCTCACGCATTCTTATTCTTAATGCGTATGCTTTACCACCATGTAGTTTTGCCCTTGCTGATAAAGACTGTGATGCTTTACCATATTGATTGCCCTCTAAGGCAACAGATGCATTGAATGACATCTTGTTGTAATCATCTTTGATTAATACACTCAAGTCTTTAGCTTCATTAATAATTCTTGATGGTATAAACTTACTTACAAAACCTATTCTTGAGTATATTGTTTCCTTAATAGCACCAGTCTTTGTGCTTGATTTAAGACGTTCAGTTTGTGCTCTGTTTAATGCAAGTGTATTAATACGCATTTCATACGCAAGATTTGTTTCATCAGCTAGTCTAGGAAACTTACCATGCATAAGTTCATGAAAGATAACAAAGTCTACAAACTCATTCTCATCTCTAAACCTATCTATATTACCAAATGCAAATTTAGAATGTTGATATGCTGCATCAGTATATTTACCAGTATCTCTAAGTCTTTCTAATTCAGCGTAACCTTTAAGCTTATCTTTAGCTTTTTCTTTTAACCTTAGAAACTTTTCTTTAGTTCTTTTAACATCGACAAATACAGTACCACCCTCGTCTGAATGTATGTGTGAGCCTAGCACATTCTTTTTGTCATGCTTTGCTTTTAAATCGTCAACTGTCTTAGGGTCACGAACTATCTTCTTTACATTAAACTCTCTGCCATAGGTCATCTCTAATTGTTCATCAGGCATTTCAGATATTGTCCTACGCTTAATAGTAGGATCAACCATCTGCTCTTTAGGTGCAGGCTTTGTTGTTTCAACATCTATATCTTTAGGTCTATTAATAGGTTCTTTATTTAAAACCTTTAATCGTATTTTTACTGCATTGATTTCTGAAGCAAGTTCTAAAAACCTTAATTGGTTTGTTGCACCTTTATCAATAAAAGGTTTTATTTTTTCTTGTAAAGACTTTAATAGTGCTAATGCATTTTCTTTATTTAATGTATTAGTATTCACACCATTAATATCAATTCCATCATAAATACTGTTTAAATATATTACGTTATTACCTGTAACTTCTTCAGTTCCATCTGGTAATCTTACTCTAATAACGTTTGGGTCTAATTTAGATACTTGTATTATTTCCCCTTTAATTGGTTGACCTTTACCATCGTAAACTATAATTTCATTTGACTTTGTTTCAGGAGTAACAGGCTTTACTTCAGGAGTTGCAGGAGTAAAAGGCTCAGGCCCAACGAACTCACCTTTCTCTTTTAGATCAGCCATCTCTTTGTTAAGCTTCTTCAACTTCATACCAGAGTATGTGTTAGCTATACCTTTCATGCCACCACCAAGTAATGAAGTCATTACAGTTGATGCTCCAATGTTCATTGCAACTTCATGTGGTGTATTCATAGGATCGAAAGGAGCACGTATAGATTCAGACGCTATGCCAAATCCAAACCCAACCTTAGCACTTTCTTTAGCTACGCCAAACACAGAGCCTGTTGCCCAAGCAGCCTTAACTCCCATATTAAATACTGGCATAGCAAATGCTATGTTAAGTGGGTCTGCTATTCCTGCAACCAATGCAGGAAACAAACCACCTCTATCCATTGTCTCTCTACGCTTAATACCCTGATCAATGCCTGACATAATAAAGTCATAATGCTCTCTGTTCTTTGCCCTAGATAACTCATTCATAAATTGATAGTAGCTATCTGTCTCATCTTGGTCTTGCCATCTAAAGTCTGGGTCTTTCTCTTGATCTGTAAATGTAATTTGCTCCTGTATAAAATTAGTAACAGGCATCCATTGATAGCCAAGATGTGCTGAAAATGTTTCTCCAAATGATGGGTCGGGTGCATCTAAATGTTTTTGATACTCAGTAAATACAGGTCTTGCTATAGGATTTTTTCTTGGTGCGAAGCTTGTGTATTCAGAATCTCTGTAAAATATTTCAGACATTAATACCCTCTAACTTTTTGTGCTACTAACTTTGCTCTATCAGGTGTTTGATTAAACCAAGTAGTATACGTTCTTCCTTGTGGAGAATAGTTGTAAACCATATTGTTTCTTACTCTAGCAAACATTTCATTCCTTGAATCAGAACCTGATGGTTCTTTAGTTGCTCTCTTAAGTAAATCAAAAAACATTGGCCATTGTCTTGTAGGGTCAGGACCTTGTGCAGTTACATTTTCGTAACCTAATTGAAATGCAAAGTTAATTAAAGCAGCTTGCCTTTTCGCAGATAATGTATCCCAATCGGGTACGTCACGACGATACTTGTCAGTTATCTTTTTAACTTTTAGATTTAAGACTGCTTTAGCTTGTGGCTTAGTTACCTTATTAATGTCAGGTAACAGTGCACGCTCATCAGGTTCTAGGCTTGTAATTGCAAAACCATAACCAACCGAGTTACCTGCACCATCAGGGTACTGTATAGAGCTAAATCCCTCATCTTCAATTAACTGTTCAACTGCTGTTACATGAGCATCAATAGGTCTCATTGCCTTAACAGAATTGACAATAGTATCAATAGGGTCAGGCCCTAACAATGATGTAAGTTGTATAAACTCAGGAGAACTTCTTAGTACTTCTGAGCCTTCTTTTTTAAATAAATCATATATTTTATTTTGTAACTCTACGCTTTTCTCAGATACAATCTCAAGATTTCTTACAAACTTTTCTCCTGTATCAGAAACAAAACCACTTACATCAGACGCTACGTTCTGTGTCGCTGTAACAAGATCGGATTTAGGAACAACACTTTCTACTACATCTACGCTTGTCTGTTCTCTGTTAGCTATTTCTAAATCAGTTGTCATGTCTTGGCCGGGTATCAAACTTTGTGGCCCATCTTTCATTCTAATGAGACCTGATCCTTTTTGTCCAGTGTACCAACCTATAAAATCAGAACCTATATCTTGCCACCAACCTTTACTTAGGGTTGCTTCAGCTTCATTTTCTTTTCTTTCATTTTCTATTTCTTCTTGTAGCTGTTGTGTTATTTGGTCAGTATCAAATGTTATTACACCAAAGTCATCTTTGATTGGCAGTCCATCAGCGTTAACTAATGTCCATCTACCATAGCCAGTACTACCATTACCTTGGTCTGCCATAAGAAATACATTGTCACCAATTACTAATCTGTCCTCATCTGTATATTGATTTATGTCTTGATCAACTGTTGTTTGCCAAATAGATATAACCTTTTCTCTTTCATCATCGTTGTAATATGCAGAAACAGAACCTGTATCTCTTGTGCCAGTAGTTCTTTCAAATGGATTAAAACTTGTTTCATCTTCTTTGTAAACTTCTTCTATAAATTCTTCTACAACTTCTTTAGCACTTTCTGGTGTAGCACCTTTAGCCCTTAATGCATTAAGATAAATAATATTTAATGTATTAGTTTCTTTAGTATCTAGTTCATATTCAAGGCCAATCTTTTTAACTTGATTCTTTATGTAAGCTGATTGTTTATAATTGTCCTCGGTAATACTAGAATCATTAGCTATGACCTTATCCCTTACATCCATAGCTATCGCTTTAGCATCTTCTGGTGGAACATGAACTGCTTTAAAAGCGTTAACGGCACTCATCTTACCATCTCTCATTAATTGTTTTACTTGAATCGCCTTAGCAGTTTTTTCTTTTTGTATACCAAGTTTACCAGAAACAACCGATGCAATGTTTACATAATTGTTAGCTGCTCTTTCAGCAGCTTCATTGTTGTCTTGTTCTTCTAAATTAGCTATATGCGTAGCTACTACAGCAGGATTATTAACTATATTCTTAAATGAAGAAGCAACTGTAGCGTTAATCTTTTGATTTGTATTTACGTTTGTAAGTCTCTCTGGTGATAAACTTAACATATCTATTGAATTAACTTTTCTTCCAATGCCTAGAGACATACCTATAGCACCATCAATGTTATCGCTCTCTGATTTACTGCCTGTGTTTGCTCTTCCATTTGTCCAATTAAACTGTGCATTTTTAAAACCAATTACCTTAGCAGAAGCTTTGTATCCATCTGCAAACTTACCCTTGGTTGTAGACGCCCAAGCTGTAAGCTTTCTAATCTCAGTAGGGTTCAACTCTTTACGTTGCTCTTGAAAGTGTGCGTCATTTAAATTTGGCAATAGCTTTATATCAGAGCCTTGTATCTTTCCTAATGTAAGACTTCGATTATATGCAGCCATCTGTGCTGCATTACCATTGAATTTATTAAACTCGACTTCCATAATAGCCTGTCTACGATTTGTTTTTATTTCTGATTTACGCTCACGATAAGCAGGTGCATTAACTGCATCGTTCTCAATTAGTTCGTCAAGCATAGCTATAGTTGCTGTGTCTAATTTATCAGCATCTTCAGATTTACCGGCTACTCTAAGTGAATAAGCAGAAGTAATATTGTCGCTAATAATAACTCTTGATTTTTCATTAGCAACTTCTTCTTGTTTCTTATATGCATCCATCTTTAGTTTGTTAGAATGCTGTACCATAAGACCCGAAGCATCTGTTGCAAACTGCCCAGTTACTTCACCATAGCCATTTTCTTTAAGAGTATTAATTGTTTCTGTAATATAAAGATTAGCCTTCCTGTCAAACTCTACAGGATTATCTTTGTTTTCTGTGTGTAACTGAGTTAGCTTTCTACTTGTATCAAGCTGTAATTCGTTTGCATACCTTTTACGTAGCTGTGGTGTTGCTGCTCTTGTTGCAACTTTACTCAAACTCTTTGGTAACTCTACATACTGTAATTCACCTTTATCATTTCTTGTTTGTAATGATGCAACATAATCCTTACCTGCTTGCTCTTGATCTACAACAGCTTCTTCAAATGCCATCTGTGATATTTGATTGCCTAGATTAGCTAATGCGTTACCAACATCTGCCCCACCTGTTCTAGTATCTATTACACCCATAGGTTTGTTAACAAATGTAGATGTTTTAGCTTTAAGAAATTCTGCCATTATGAAAATATCCCAGTGTTAGATGTATTTGCACCACTACTTATTTGTGAGTATTGATTGCCTGCTTTCAATAAGCTTCCCATAGCTTGGAATCTTGCTGCTCTCATAGCATTGCGACCTCTCATGCCTGCAATCTGTATACCCATAGAACGCTGACTTTGTTGGCTAACAAGTTGAAGTCTTGCTCTATCTTCAGTGGTTCTAGCTTCTCGTATGGTTCTTTCTCTTATGGCTTTTAATGATCTATCGCTACCAACATCTCTACCCATGACTCCGGCTATAGATTCGTTTATACCTAGCATCGTATTAAGATTACTCATGCGTATATTATGCTCTTGCATTGCTGTAACCTTAGCATCTTTCTTCTGTTCTTCTAGCTGTGCTTGCTGTGCTCTTGCTTCAGCACGTCTAGCCTTTCCTGCTTGCATTGAACCATAGGCACTTAGAACTGCACCTGCAACCATCCAATAACTCATCCGAACGCTACCTCCACTACCATACCATTTAAGTCTAAACTAAAAGGATAACTCTGTGATACATTAACTCGTGGGTCACGACTGTATCCTAGCACCCTAAACTCTTCCTTACCTGTAACTGCTACTCTATCTGCTGACATATCATCAGTAACATTTCTAAACACTAAGTCTTTATCATTGACTGATACAGCTAAAGTAGAATGTAAATCTAAAACAACACGACTAATTCTTCTTGGTTCTCCAGTAAGAGGCCCACCAATAATACCTGCATCCACTGGCAAGGTCGTGATGAGAGGAACGAATGCGTAACCTATAAAGCCAGTGGACACACCTGATTTAGCTAATGATGCATCTATCTGTGCTCCAGAGATTGTAAACTCTCCAAGATAATCATTACCACTAATTGCTTTAACAACTGCACCATTAGAAAAGTGTGAAGTTAAACTACCAAACACACTACTTGATGCACTAAATTCATCACAGAAATCCATAGGCATAGCTACTTGAAACTCTTCTAAGAATAGCTTGGTTGTACCTGAGCCATCATTTCTTGAACAAACAACAAACAATCTTTCATGTATAGAACATATTGAATGCCACTTACCTGTTGTATCCCATAAGGACCAACCTTGTTTTTGTTCTCCACGTATAGAATAAAATACAGCTAACGTACCATCACTGTTAAGTAAGAATGCATATGACTCACTTCTATTTAACGCACCCTTGATTGATGTTTGTTGTACTGGGTCAACTATTAAATGTGGTGCTAATCCTGATACAGCTACAGATGTATACGATGCTTCTGAATCAGCAAATAGAAATTCTCTTAATGCACTACCAGTTTTCTGTATAAACAAAGTAGCACCATCAAATACTGTAGGCTTTACAAATGAACTGCCATAAGGAGTCTGTCTGCGTATCTGTGCATTAGATGCAGTAACTGGTTTATCTGTTGGTGCTTGAACAAATAACTCTGCACCTGTAGTAAAGACCTGTAAGTCTCTGTTAGATACTAAATGTCTAATAGTAAATATCTCACCAACGTTTGCAGTAAGATCAAGTGCATCGTTATCCTCACCATCACCTACATCAAAGTTATAATACTGCCCAGACTTAGAACCCCATATACCATCAGGTTGTGCTAGTGTACCACCAAACCATAATCTGTTTTGATGAAAGGTAACTGCTGCAGGAAATCCACGTACTGCTGAGTAGCTTTGCTCTTGCCATTCTGTAGTCGCTGCACCTGTTGCTACCCTCGGAGCACCACCTCCATCAGCCGAAGCATTAGATGTAGAACTTGATCCTGCTGTAAACTCATAAGTATTCTCATCAATAACAGCCGTAATACTTCTAGTGCCATTAAGTTTACTAATAGCTAAACCACCTATTGTTCCTGCTCTATCTATAACAATAGATGCACCAACTGCTAAACCATGTAGTGCATGAGTTACTTGAACAGTCGCACTACCCTCAGAAACTTTTAATGCGTCGTTGTCTAACTGCTGTCTTAGTGTTCCATAAATAGTTGCTGTAACTGTTGTCGCATTTGTAAATCCAGTAATCTTAACTTCAGCTTCACCTATCTTTAAGTAAACTCCAACATGATCTGATGTAAAGTAATTTGCTGATGATGTAAGAGTTACACCCGTACCACTAGTTGCACTAGATGATAACGTAACACCTAAGTCTTGGAATGAATAGTATGGTTGAAACACATGCTCACTATTTACTGACTCTTCAAAAGCATATGTTTCTACAGTAAATGTAGTTAATCCTGTACGTATAAGCTTTCTTGGTGCAACAGTCTGATGAGCAATAAACATAATGTCACCCTGTTGAGCAAAGGTATACTCTTCAAGATAAGGTGCAGATGTTGTATTAACTAACCAAGTCTGTGATGTAATGGCCTGTATAGAACTGATGTTGCCATTAGACGGATTGATTTGAAATACTTCTATGCGTGTATTACTAAATGCAATTACATATTGTTCATCGTCTGAAAATATAAATGGTTCTATTCTTACTGTCTGTCTTAGATCAGATGAATAAGCAGGAGCAGATGCAAAGTTATGCCAACGTTTAGTTCCCGGTCTTTTGGAAACGCCACCCTCACCACGTATAAAGAAGTTACGAACTTTCTCTGCTGCATTCTTATAGACAGCCGTATCGGTTCTTGAGGTTAATGACGGACTTATTTCACCAAACTGAAAACTATTTTGAGGTACTCTTATCCTTGCCATTAACTCAACCTATTTGTTCTGAACCTCGTGGTTGTCAATCCTCTTGATGTTTGTTGCTGACTGTCAAGGTTTCTTGCTTTAGCCATTAACCTTTCTGCCTTTACTTCCATCATCTCCATAAGCTTATCATCTCTAGCTATTGATGTAGCAAATACAGATGCCAATGAATATTGAACAGCTAAGGAAAAGTAAGATGGGAAGTCTGTCTCAGATGCTCTATAAGTATAGTCGGCTATTAACGTGTCGTTTGTTGTAGAGTCTGAAAATATTTTGTCGCCATATACTGTGTATATAATTTTGTTGTCGTTAATTGTAACTGCATGAAGCATAAGAAGATTGCTTGGGAGTTGATGTGCTATATCAAATCTACCAGTTGGGGTGTCTGTCAGTTGATTTAACACTGCTTGCTCTGTCGCAAACCTCCATCTTGCTACACACAAAGATGACCTAACGACATCTTCATACATGTTAGACGCAACCAATGCTTCAGTTGAACTGCTTTCAAAAGAAGTAATTGGCTCTGCACCAATGAGCACTAAGGCTCTCGATGCAATGTCCAACGCTGAATCAGATGCCGTTGATGCCATTTATTTTAGTCACTATCTGTTACTGTTATTGCAGTACCATCTGCAATATCAACAACCGAACCAGTGTTTGATAACACAACTGACATAGCGATTGTTGGTGCGTTGTTATCATAAACAATAACTAAGTCACCGACATTCATCATGCCTGCTGCATCATTGAAATAGCCTGATGCACGCACTACTGATAATGCGTCTACACTTGAGTAGTACCACATATTGTAGCCACCACCACCTGCCATTCTTGTTAGTCCAGAAGCTCCATAAGCCATGATAAACCCTCCTATCCGTTGTTATCAAGAAGTTCATAAATACCATTGTCATCTATGACACTAGCACCCATGGACATCATTGAAGTTGCAAGGTGAGAAACTTTCTCTGGTACGTAATTTAACTCAGTAGTTACATTAGCACCAATACCTAAACCTACAGAACTTGTGTGATACGCTAAGTTCTTTCCTGCTGCAATAGCAGAAGTAGACATGATGTTAAAACCTAGAAAGTTCTTCATGGTCATTCCACCTGCGTATGGTAAGTTCTGATCACCTACGTAATCTGATGATGCAAACTCTTCAATTAAGAAAAGATCAGCAAAACCTTTAGGATGCATAGCAATATAACGCTGTCCATCTTCTGGAATGTTTGCTGTACCAAATGTTTCAAATGCAGATAACAAGTCTGCTTTTTCAACAGCACTACTTGTATCATGTAATTGAGTTGAGTTAGCACCTGCATCCATCGCTGTGACAAGAATCTCGTCTGTCTTACGACCTAATGCAGCAGCAGCAGAAGTTGCAATAGCTTGACGCTCATCAATGTTTGTCTTGAGTTCGTCTAACTTGTCAATGTATTCTGCAGCATAGTAGTCTGCTAACGTTGCTTCTACTGTAGTATGTGTTAGTTCCATAGGAGTTACCATACCATTTCTTGATTTAGTTGAAGCTGTTCCAGTACCGATTTTTTGAAAGCGTACAACGCTTCCTGCAACATTGCTTACATTACGAACAGTGTTCATTAACTTAGAACCCATTCTTTGATAAGCTAAATGTACCTCGGACTCGAACTGCTTAATAAAGGCTGTGTCTATTGTATTAGCCATTATGTAGTCCTTTCCCTGCATATAGCAGATTGTTGTTTAAGTTGCTCTCGGTTATCTGCTCTTTGCTTCAACTGGTTATCCGTTAGGGCCATCAGCTTATTACAGGCCGTGTATCATCAATGGATGGCATATAATAATTATTCTGACAACGCACAAATCTAACTACCTTAAAACCATTTTGCATTATTATATCAGGAAGTATGTCAAACCCAAGGTAGCCAAGCCATGAAAGAGTCTTGTAATGTTCTACAGGACATACGTTTTCTAATATATAATACTGACTTTGAAAATACTCAACTATAGATGGAGAAAATTTCATAAATGTTTTTGGATATTTTTCTACTTCATTACTACAAAGCATCCATATCCTACCAACAAGATCATGTTGTTTAACTACACCAAACATCATAACAGGTTCGTCGTTTAACAAAGCAGTATAAGTTTCAGCCGTATCCTCTTGAAATGGTTGCATTAATGCACGCCAAGGATTCACGCCTGCAATCACACACTCTCTTACATCTGTCGATCTTAAATTACTTTGTAGTCTTTCAGCATGACTTGGTCTTGACTTTACAATAAAGGCATCGCCATACTTACCTACCCCCGTGAAGTCTCTGCCAGTCACTATTTACCTCCCTAACAAATGCTTCATCACGTCTACCCTGTTGCCAGTATCTTGGGTCTTTCATCTTAGCTTCAACATCAGCTTGACTTACTTGACCTGCAGGCACACCAGTAGGAGATACAGTGCTTCCTTTTGTTTGTTCGATAACATGTTCCAATGCTTTGATACCTGCAGAACTTGAACCTAATGTAGCTACTGCTTCTTGCATAGCAGGATCAGGAAAGAACTTATTCATCCATAACTGAACGGCTTCTACTCTAGCTGTTGCATTATCTCCTAATTCTTTTGATACAGATTCAAGATCAACCTGTTGTCCACCTATTGCATTAGCGTACTTTTCAATACCCTCTGCAAATTCATCTTGGCTTAATCCATTCTCCCATGAATAGTTAGACCACCAGTTAAGTAAGTCATTGTCTACAGCCTCAGATTCATCTATAGATTCTGGTAATACATACTCACCTACTGACGCAGGTCGTTCTGCAAAAGCTTCTGTTTCCATTTCTTCCATAAGCTTAGTGCGTAACTCTTCTTCACCTTTACCTAGCTTGCCCTCTAGTTCGCCATATGCTTTTGCCATATCAGCAGGGTCACTAAACTTTTCAGGTAACCATTCAGGTCTAGCAACTTCTGTAGGTGCAGTTTCTACTGCAGGTGTTTCTGCTGTTGCTTCAGCAGGTGCTTCACTTTGTGTTTGTAGTAATGTTTCTTCCATGATTTATCCTCTCTGCATGTTGAACACGTTTAGCAATTAATGCCACTAAGTATCTTTGTCCCTCAAGATGCCTTAACTCTTCAGCAGATATGTTTGCTCCAGTTATTGCTTCTATGGTTATGGACTTCAGATATTGTAAAGTAGCCAGACCACTGGGGGAATTAAAGGTACTGGCTAAATCTTGAGAAATCTTTTCGTCTTGTTCTTTTGAACGAGGGTATCCATCAACCCCCAAGTGCTTGGATGTTTGGGTTTGCATTCGGGTCTATTCCTGTTTGTTGTTGCATCTGTTGTGCCATCTGTACCATCTGCTGACGCTCACCTACATCACGAATCAAATGGTCTGGCACACCAAATTTCTTGGCTAGATAGATAGCAGTCTCTTCGGAGGATACAAGGAGATTAACTACCTCTGGACCAAAACGGCCTGCGACCATTTCAAGAAACCTATCTAGGGAAACAATGTCTTGATTAGATTGTGCCTGTGCCAGTGGGGAAACACTTTTTATCTTTACTTCTCTACCATTTACAGTTGGAATTTCTATCCTGCCTTGCTTTGATAAAAGATAAACCACACGTTGAAGAACAGGCTGAACCATCTCTGCTTGTAGTCTGCCAAATGCAGAACCAATCTTCCTAGATAAATCAGCCATACGTTCTGCTACCTCAGTAGCTGATGCAGGTGTTTTGTTCGGATCACCAAGCATGTCATTATACAATGCTCGTTTAATATTGTTACGCATATCATTAAGAACTAGATTAGCAACATCAAAGTTACCTGCTGCTCTTATTGGCTGTAGTCCTTGGGAGTTAGGTGCTTTAGGTATTACAGTTCCCGGCACTAAGTTAATTGTATCTACGTTAATAACTCCATCATCATCCATCTGATAGATGCCTGATATAGCCATCTGTGCATTCTCAAGAACTAATTCTATTGTAAGATTAGCAGACTTGATAGCACTTAACGCATTGACTGCAGGACCTCTACCATATACTTCACCACTTGCTTTGCTCCAACGGAATGCAATAAAAGGATTAGAACCTACGCCTGAGTATTCTTCCTGTAGTATTAGTTGCTTATCACCACACTCAATAACCATATAACTATATCGTTCTTCGTTTGGTTTATCGTATAGCTTACAGGATACTTCAAGTATTTTGCATTTACTATCAGGATACTTCTGTATCTTTTCTAATGTCTTAGTTGAAAATGTACCACGTGGATATGCTACAGGTAAGTCTTCAAACTTTAATTCTCTTTCTCTATATACATGATCTATCCTACCATCAGGACCAACATCTAATACAACATGTGGTAATGGAATAGAATGAAAACGTATAGGATTAATAGCGTCACCCTCAGTAACAGCAAGTACTGCCGTACCTAAAGCAAGGTCTATAAAACATTCATGAATCTCTTGTGCAAAGTTAGATGTCTGTAATACCTCAAAGATATACTCAGTTACTTTATCTAACTTGTTATTAATATCATCAGCTTCTTCTTCCGGCACTTCACTGCCTGCAACAAAGTCTGCCCATCTAGCAAAGTTGGGAACTAATCCTGACTGTAGTCTTGATGCAAACTCTTGCACACCAACGACTGCTGTCTCATCAAAGATTCGATCATCACGTCTTTGACCGGGAGTGTAGTTCTTAAATCCTTGTCTTTGTGGGAGGCAGTACTCAAAAATTTCATCGTAGAGTTCTTCAAACTCACGTCTGATTGTTTTGGCCTTTTCGTATTTGGCCATATAGCTTTGAGCTAAATCAATCATTAACTATCGTACCTATTATAAAAACCAACACCACCACCTGAGCCAGTAAGTAATGATCGTCTACCAGTACCCTTACGTTTTCTTGAGACAGTTTCTTCTAATGCTTCCTGCTTCATTTCTTTAGTCTTTACTTGCTCTTTAGCTTTCTCAGACTCACGTTCCTTTTCTACCTCGGGATCAGGTGCAGGTGGTCTAGGACTCCTTCCAATACACATATATAACTCCTTTTCTTTTAGCCATAACTATAACATTAATATAACGCAACGCACAAACGTTACATTCTTGACCATAGTCCTTGTCGTCTTTGTTGCTTAGGTTGTCTAGTAAATACATCAAAGTCCTTGCGTGCATTGAATGCACTTACAGTTTTGAACTGACCCATCACTTGTCTGCCCTCACCTGAGCCTAGCATTAAATATTGTAGTGCGTCATGTATATGTGAGAATCTATCCTTAGCAGGTTTGTCTTCATAGCGTTCACCTGATACTTGCATACGTCTATAGTGATAGCCACCCTCAAACCCTTTGATTAATTCTTTGCACCTGTAATCTATAAGTACACCTGACTGCCCATCAACCATACGTTGCAATGGCCCAGATACAGATTCAAGTCTAAGAGATACGTCATTACTATGAGTAGGTCTTGCTTTCAGACCTGCACCTCTAAGTATTTGGAATGGTGTACTCTCATCAGTCTGTGCTCTAAAGTCACCTGCAGGATCACCAAATATATTAACTTCACAGTTAGCGTAACGCATTGCTATCTCTTGTCTAAGTAACTCAGCGAATCTAACTATACCCATATCAAAGGCTACAATCTCTTGAAGTAAAAGCCAACGACCCCTTACCTTTTGTCCAAAGACTGCAGCAGGGGTTAAGCCAAAATCTAATCCAATAAATAAAGGCATACCATCTGCGACTGGTATCTCTTCGTTTGCAACATGGACATCTGTTCTAAACATATTATACACAGGCTTACCATCTTGGATATGACCTAGTCTGTTCATAACATATACATCTATCCAACTCTTTGTCTTACCTTGTATCAAGTTAGAATAATAACTTGTCATCATATGCTTTTTGTTTTCAGCCACAGGATTAGGATTATACTTTACTATCAATCCCTCTTCATCTTTATCTTCTAACATAGCTGAGGGTTGAGTATAGAACTTCCAGTTGTCAGGCTTTACAAGCATCCTAGATTCTTCAGAACTTATATGATCAGGTATAGGAACTTCGCCTGCCATAATTGGCCACCAATGATCTTCTTCGGGTGCGTTTGTATCTGCAATAACTCCAGTCCAACTTGGACCTCCATCTCTCATAGACGGGTATCTACCAACACGCATAGTACATGCATCAATAATTGACTTAGGTATTTCCCTAGCCTCGTTAATCCATATGCCAGTTAGTTCTAACGAGAGGAGTTTCTTAACGTCTTCAGGTCTGTCGAGTGCAAGGAATATAACCTCCAACTCCAGATCACTCTTGGATATTTTGTGCGTATATGGAACTGACCAAGAGAACCTACCCCAATCGTCTTCCGGAAACCAGTCCAACCAAGTTTTAATCGTGGTAGTACGAAGCTGAGGATTGGTGTTTCTGATAATCGCCCACCTACTTTTGCGTTTGCCATCTGGTGATTTCTCCTGCATTAAGGCTC
>JGI24003J15210_10000467_pt1 | contig 17302 bp, 9 predicted proteins | sample LinPmetageLP28_FD_15210 | JGI IMG/M metagenome (IMG submission 15210)
ACGAACAATGCATTATTTACAGTAGATGGACCACGTACTTGTTTATCATCTTCAACATCTTTAAGTTTCTTTTGAAGATCCATTAATTTATCAGTTGCGTCTGATACACTTTTAATTAACTGGCCAGCAACTTCATAAGCACGAGGTTGATCTGATTCTTGTGCGAGTTCAAGAATGCCATTTATTGCCTCTTGACCTTTTTCAATTATAGAATAAAGATTACCTCTAGTATAATCATAATCTTTTTTGATATCATCAATTTGAGATGTGATCTTTTTAAGTTTTCTATCAGTTGATGGGACTATCTCTCCATCAACATTAAAAGTATCGTTTAAATCATTAAAACTCATGAGATTGTTCCACTAAATCCAAAGTCATCACCTTCTTCAATCAATGCATTATCTGAGGAATCAATAACAAATACTCCATCTCCTTTAAGGTGAGTAACTGCGGCAGTATTATATTGACCTCTTATAACAGAAAGTTTAGTTCCCATCAATTGATTTAATGTAAATGGTTTCACCATTCAAATCAACATAAGTTTTTGCATTCAATCCACTTACACTATCAACATTAATTGTTTTGGCAGTCTTCGTGACATCATCAGAAAGGTTAGTGGCAGCATCACCTGTATAGTTTTTGATTGCTCTTGGTTCAACAGAGTATGTAAGTGCTCTCTCTGTATTTGAAGTATCTGTTCCCGTAAGATAATTGACTGTTGCCTTCTTGATGATATCTTTGGTTGCAGAAGATACTGGACCAAACAGATATGTTTTTGCTGTAAATCTAAAAGTATAAAGTAAAACTCTTCTTTTAGTAAAATCACCTTCGTAATCATCTTCCATAGTGATGTTCTCAAGCACTACAGGAATATCTTTTTTTTCTTGAATAGTTGACACTAGATCAACCGTTAAATTATATGCTGGTTGAAAATAAGGTAAAATTTGTTCAACAATTTGAAGAGCATCATCATTTAATTTTGTCATGACAGACAACTCAAATTGCATATTGTAAGGAACAGGCATAAATGCCTTTTTTGTTTCCGTATTGTCGCTTGGATCTTTTACAACAAATTGTTGAGTTGTTGTTACTTTTCTAGATGAATCATAAGTCAGACCTGTAAACTCAAATGACATCCTTGGCAAGGTAATTGCCGTTGGTTTATTTAAATCTGGAGATTGTTCGATTCTTGCTAGAAACTTTTGAGTAGGTCCATATGAAAGAGGAACATTTACAACAGAATTTTCCTGTTGAATTGAAATATTATTAAAGAGGGTTCCAAAGGATATAATAGTCCTCCTCAAAATTTCGTTATAAAAATATCCAAACATATTGTGACCTTAAGACATTAAGTAGTCTGACTAACTTTATTTAGGGAATACCAAAAGGATTTTGCTCAGAAAAATCTAAAATACTGTCTGCTTCAGTTTCAATCTCAAAATTATCTGCGAATGGATCATTATCAGGTGTAGTATCAATTACTCTTAATGCGTGTGAAGAGCCTGAAGTAGACCCAACAACATCTTCACCTATCGTGAATGCACCACTCACACTTGCAACTTCAAGTACATTAGTTGATGAGTTCCATGTCCTTACTCTTGCAGTTGTTCCACTTGTTTGTCCTGTTACAATCTCATTAAATATAAAGTCACCTATTGAATCCATGTCAGGGGAACTTACAGTTATTGTGGGTGCTGCACTGTACCCTAAACCTGCATTAGTTATTCTTATTTCAGTAACTGTCCCCGCAGCATTTAACACTGTAATTAACTGTGCTGAAGATGTCGAAACACCTGATAAGAATATTTCATTTGAAAGTGAAATTGATGGTGCCGTAGTGTATCCGCTTCCTCCAGAACTTACAGTTATAATTCCTACTGTACCATCAGCAATTCCTGAGGTTGCAGCGGCACCTGTGCCACCTTTTCCACCATAGAATTTAATCTTAGGAGCAACTGTGTACCCTGCACCTGGGTTGATGATAGGAACGGTTTGTACTGATTGTAATCTTGGATTAGAATTAAGATTGCAAACATTAATACCTCCAATCATCGTGGCAGTAGCAATACCAGTTATGCCTGTAGATGGAGCAGAGGATATTGCTACCGTTGGAATCTCACCATATCCTCCTCCTCTATTGGTAACGTTTATGAATCTAATACCACCAGATGTAACAATACCTGCAACAGCAGTAGCGGTTACACCTGTACCAACTAATGTCAGAGTATGTGTTACACCTTGAATGGTACTGATCCCGTCTTCAGTCGTTCCATCTGGATCATCACCAACTAAGTTGTTATCAATATCATCAATACCAGTCGCAAGAACTTCATCCTCATAGCGGAAGAGTTCACAAGTTAACTCATATGTATAAAGGTCTTGTAGTTGGTAATATGGTTTTGCGTACTCAATATCTTTAATTTCATAAATTCTATCATCAAGTGGAAACCAAATTAAGTCACCGGTTTTAGGTCTTGTGGATAATTTAATATTTGCTTGATCTTCGATTAGCGGTGAGATATAATTTTCGTATCTTTCTCTTGATATTACAAGTCTTACTTCATCTCTAGATTCAATTCCAAATTTAGAGAGAAGATTACCTGCTCCAGAATATTGATCATAGTTATCGACATAAGCTTCGAGTGGAAGTGCCATATCAAATTTTGACTGCACTACTTCACGGATAATAGATTTTTCCGTAACAAACTTTCTAGGGATGTAGAATATTTCTACTCCATAAGTTCTTAACTGCTCATTTATCAAATCTTGAACAAGATTTTGCTCAGCTGAGGTGCCTTGAGTAAAAAAAGGATTTAATACCATTATATCAACCTATCATGTCAAAGGGAGGAAGTTCATAAGTATTTGACATTTGCTCTCTAATTATTTCAAGATCTTTATCCGCATCATCATAAATTTGACGCCCGTTTAGTTCAATTCCACCTGGTAGTTTAACACCTTGGAATTTAATTAGATTTTGACCCCACTGCCTTTTCATCAAGGCAGTTAAGTATCGTTTTAAGAATGAATCATTATAAACTCTTCCATAATCATTAGGATCTAATAAACGATAACAATCAATTATTATATAATCATCAACTGTTACACTTGACCAATCAAGATCAAGATACAATCTATCTTGTCTCTGGTTAAATCTTATTTGCTTTTCTGTAGTTAAAAGAAAATCAATATCCTCTAGATATCTTTTTGTTATTCCATAAGTCAGAATCTCCATTGAACTAAATGTGTAAATATCATTTAGAAAAAGTTGATATTTTACACTGAACATATTATTAGTTACAGTGTTAGATCCATCAAATTTAAAAATTTTGTTTATGCCTATAACTGCTGGAGGAACTTGAAGATAGTTGCTATTTTCTTCATATGAAAAAGTAGTTGCAGTTCCTGCTATAGTTGTTTCAGCACTAGTGGTTACAATACCAACTGGATTATCACCACCTCTTCCGCGACCTCTATCTATATCTGCTTGAGTAATTTTATATTTTAAATATGTTGATTCTACACCATCAAAGTGTCTTTCATGAAAATACTGCAGAGCATCATCAACTAGATCATCAACTTGCTCGTCAGCGACATTAATTTCCAAGACAGGAGCACCCAACTGTCTTTTACAATAGTTTATGAGGTCTGTCCTACTTGCAGGTTGTGCCATCTATTCACTACTTTTTAATTATTTATGGAGCAGAGGAAATACCCTGATATACATACACATTCCCATTTACAATATTATAGTAAGTTGCTCCAGAACTTACGAGCACATCATACATATATCTTCCCTCAGCGAGGTTCCTTGTATCTGTAGACCCCATAGAAACTTCCATAACACCACCTAAAGCACTAGTGATTCCAACTGTAAGAGTTGCGGCAGGGATAGTTGTAGACCCTATAGAAGTGCTCTTTCTTATTTGAGCAGATCCAGAATAACCACTTAAATTAAATACAGAACTTGCTGTGTTTAGTACATTAAATTTTGCTTTAAAGTCTCCGCCAGTGTAGATGCTTAAATTAGCACCATAGGGAATTCCAGAATCTGGGTCAAAAGTAATGTTATTACTAGCCATTAGGGATACCTATTATAGACATTGTTTCTTGTTGTTTATAATATAATTTAGCAAAAGATTTTGCAATATTTTTTAGTTCTTCACGATCATCACAACTATCTATCTGTGATGCCAATTTAGTATAAGCAAATTGTTTTGATAGATTACTTAGTTCAATGCTATCTGGGTCCATTTAATAACTCCTTAAGTAATAATTTAATTTCGTCAATGTCACCTTTCATGTTAGTAAGTTCATCTTCAATGTTCTGTACTTTTTGATTTTTTTCACTTTTCACTTCACGTCTCGCAAGATATTGATTATATTCAGTTTTATTTACATTAACAATTGATCCATTTTCAGGGTCTCTCGCTAAATCGGAGTGACCGTCAACTGTGTATTTTTCCATTATGCAAGTGCTATAACTCTTAGATCTTTGACTCTAGGGACATATACCTGACTTGTAGATGTAAGAAGAAGTTTAATTCTATAAGATCTAAATGCAGGTAATTGATCGATAGTAAATGTCATTTCTTTGTAATCAAGATTTAAACTATCAAAGTTATAATTATCGGATCTAATAATTTTAGCATCTGATTGACCATTACTCAAACTAGAGTCTATTACTTGACCTCTAGTGTTTAAATTATCATAACCAGGGAATAGTTGGAAAATAGGATCGAATCCTTCCTTCTCACTAATGGCGTATAGTGCTCTAATATCAGATAGTGCATTAACATGAGCAGAAACGAGAATCTTAAGTGAAGATGCAGGATTTTCCAATACAATTTCTTTAGAAATGTATTGACATGCTGTAGGATCTTCTCTAATAGTATTTACTCTTGAATCAGTTGCATAATTAGTAACTACACTATTAACTCTATTTGATGTTGTAATAATAGAAACTCTTTGTGAGTCAATCACTGGACTTACTCTTGTATCAACAGTTCCAAGGAACATTCTCATATTCAAAGATTTGTTTCCAGGAATGTTATCAAGTTTTGCAGTCTCATTAACTTTAGACGAAATCATTCTTGTAGAGTCAAAGTAATTAGGTGTGTTAATATTGAGATCAGTAAATCCTTCATCGATGAATGGAATTTCATTTCCACTAATACTTTGACTTGATATTGTTCTTACCTCAGCATTAAGTGAAGTACCACGAACTGTTACATTTTGAATAATTGGTGTAAGAATTTCAAATGGCATGTTTTGAGATGCTCTAATATCATATCCACCAGCATTTTTTGTTTTATTCATAAACAACTTGGGCAGACCAACATCATTACTTCTATCATCTGCACTAGTGCCAGTTCCTGTATTAAAGGTTTCTGACATATCAAGTTTTACATTATATGAATCGAACGTAATTGGATTGTTCACTGTTACATCGTTTAAGTTATGAGTTTTGTTAACTCTATGTAAGTTAACTCCACCAAGTTCATATTTAAATACAGGTGTTCCAATTGGGTAGTTAGATTGATTATTACCTCTAGTGATAGTTCCGCCAATAACGTTTCCAGTTACATTAGTATATTCAATAATCTCATTACCAATTTTTAAGAATCCAACATTTGTTGTTCCAACACCAACATTTTCAAAAGTTCCAAAATTAGTTCCAGCATTAACAGAAATTTCACCAGTAGAACCAATGGAGAATTCTGCAGAAAGTTTTGTTGGTTTAATATCAGGTTGAACATCACTAATAGCAACTCTGTTATCACTAAAATACATACCATGATTTTTATGATTTACCTTGATATGCAAACCATCGGTATCAACAATAATGTTAGAGATTGTATTTCCAACACCCACAGCGTCTTTAAAGTTAAACTGAGTAGTAATCCCGGCGCTATTTACATACATCAAGGTGTTGCCGATCCCAGTCACAAACTCACCCTGAACATTTTCAAAGATAAGTTCACTTGTCATTCCAATTCCAGTAATTGTTAGTCTTGAATTTCTACCAACAGTTGCGATACCAATCGTAGAAATTCCAACTACATCACCTACTTGATAACCAGAACCACCGTTCGTAATTGTTGCAACACCAATTGCTCCAGCATTTACGAACACATCTGCTACTGCACCTCTTCCATTACCGCTTATAGTAACTAAATTAACACTATTAAAGGACCTAGACCCTGTAGAAGGAGTGTATCCAATTCCCGGATTAGAAACTGAAATTGCAGTTGCTTTTGCTGCAACACCAACCAAATCGCCACTTGCTTGAGTTCCTAACTGGAAGAATGTATTACCAATTTCATATCCAGTATCACCGGTTGTAGTTCCAAGTCCAACTTTAATTTTCTTAGAGTTAAGAACAAGTGAATCTGGCATCAGTCTTGGAATCATTCCGTTACCTTTAGTCAGTTCAGGACTATAGAACTCAACAGAACCACTATCAATAAAGTCTGCTCTATAAAGAGTAAACTTAAGATCTTCCCACTGACTTGGTTCCCATGTTGATGCGTTTTGTGATTTAAACAGTGATCCAAGATATGGTTGGTTAGAAATAAACGTACCGGAAAGAATATCGTTTTCACCAATACGAGAAATATAAACACTATATTTTGTGGAGTTAGATAAGAGGCAAATAGAATATGCATTATTCCCACCTTCAAGATACACAGGTGTTTTAAATTCAACTGAGGTAGCTATCGACCCGTCAGCAGAAGTAGATACATCTTCAGGACCAATAACAATCTCAGAGAAAGGAATAATTTTTTGAGTTGGTACTCCATTCTCCATGGTTCTTAACTGGATGACAACAGGAATATTCATGTCATCTTTTGATGCAAAGAAGATATCGCATTTAGTTAAGAAAATACCAGTATCATCTTCCACTTGGAAAGATTGTGCTAGAGGATCACCCCATCCGGTAATTGATTGAAATGTAACTGTGTTGCTAATAACTGCAGAACTAACAATCTGAGTTCCAAGATCACGAGATACACTTCTTTCTTGGAATTCTTGTCTACGTTCTACTCTTGCATTTCTAATTGAAAGTATATTTTCTTGAACGGTTTCGAGAGTTCCTGCAGAAGTAAATGCTTCCTCTGCAATTGTGTTACAAAGATCTTGATTATTATCAGGATCGTTGATTAGGGTGAAACTCTTGGTTCCGGTTTCAAATTCAGGGAAAGTTATTGAATTGGGATCTGGAATAAAGAAACTACCAGTTAAATTAGCAGCAAGATCAGAAAGTAACCTTACATCTTTGATTGTTGCTTGTGCTCCACTTGATTTTCCTGTGAGAACCATTCCTGGTGCTACAAATCCAAAAAATTCACCTTGTGCTTCAGCGGAAAGAGAGAAAGTGTCAACGTTCAAAATTTCTGATGTGGATGAGTATGATCCAGAAAGTGGTGTATTATTGTATGGATCCTCTGTAAACGTTGCTGTAGGAACATCATATGGTCCCTCTCTATGGTTTGACTGTGCAACTCTAAATGTGATGTTTGCTTGAGTGTTACCTGTGTCTTGGTCTAAACCGGTTCTATTGATTCTTCCAGTTATGGTTTCACCAACTGTAAATGTTCCAGAAACCATACTAATTTCAAGAAGTTTTGGAACACAGAACCTTGTAACATCTTCTCCATCAAAGAATGCATACATTCTTGTAAGAGGTTTCATTCTTTTAGAAACGAACTCAATGTTTCTTGATCTCATAAATGGGATAATATCCCTACTTACACTTCTGTCACCAACAGATTGTCTATCAAACTGTTCTGATACGAAAGTTCTGTTTCCAGATCTGGACTCAACACCAGTCTGAACTGATGTTTGAAGTGTATCTTCAATAACTGATCTAGTTGCTGTGAATATTGTCCGTCTATTACTAAAATCGTTCACTTGTGAACCACTAGTGGTTTCTCTCCTTTGAGTGGTTTGAGTGATTGTTGATCCAGTCCAATTAGTTTCCCATGCATTCCAAACAATTGGTGCCATACCAGTTTGTCTGTCAACATTTTCAGTTCTTGCAAGTAATTCAAGCGTTGAAGAAAAATCACCCTCTACATCAATTACTTTTGCTTTCATTCTTGCGGTATCAATCCAAGTGTCAGATGCTGGAGTAAGTTCCATTGAACCTTTCCAGAAACTAATCAAGAATGGTGTTACACTCTCCGTTCTTGTAGCAAATGACTGCTTTAACCACTCAACTTCAGCATAATCAAGAGTGATTACACCATTTTGCTTTCTTACATTATTACCCTCAATTGCGGTAAAATTGAGATCTGCAGTTGTATCATTATTAACTACAGGTCCTTGGATAAGATCAACCGAATTAGTATAATGAGTTGGTCTAAACTCTTTGTTCACAGCATCGATGCTATTTTTAATTGGAAGACCTTCTTCTTGTGATTTAAATGAAGTGAAGTTATCAACAAAGAAACCAGACTTAAATCTATTCAAACCATCAACATCAGAGACGAATAAATTTGCTGTGTTAATTTCAAGCATCGAGAGTGATGTATAATACTCAAGATTTTTAATTCTATTCTCAAGTTTGTGGATATCCTGCATACGATATCTCTTATGAGTATTAAATTTTAGTGAAGCTTGTGCAGTATTGTAAAGATAGGGAGGTAAGGTAATTGAACAAATTTCAATTGCATCATCAACCACAAGAGGTGGTTCTGGTTTATCTGAGGCAACACCATACTTAACTTGGAAACTACCATCTTTTGTCAGAAAAATTCTATCAATTCTTCCTTGATAGTAAGAGAAATCAACAAATAGTGATTCATCTGATGCTAAAATATTTTTAGATGAATCTCCAGATCCGGTAAATACTCTTCCTAAAAATTCGAGAGGAGATCTATCTCCCTCAGAAACACTTGCGATTGAACTTACTCTTGGTCTAATATCAATAATGTCAGAATTTCTAAAACCACCAATTACACCAATTTCACTAGAGTAATCAAAGTTGTCATATGACCCTATCGTTGTAATATCTCCATCATCAGTACTTTCATACGAAGCACTCTTAAAGTATACTTTTATTTTTTTACTTGGTTCTGAAGAATTAAATTTTCTTTTGATTACTCCATAATCATAGAATGTTTGTTCTTGTCCACTATTGAAGATAAAATTAGAAGATACATCAAAACTTGATGCGTCTGCTGCATTTACAATTGCATTTATATTTGTCTCAGATGATATAATAGTTTCACCCTCTCTAAACAAAATATCATTTTTGTAAAGAACGGAGATTTTTGAATCTGTAATTGAGGTTTTTTCAGAAATAATTGCAACGGCACCAGAATCTTGTCCTGTAACAGATTCTCCAATAGTAAACTCTTCAATAGTAGATGAAGCACTTATAATTGATTGTAAAGTAAGCGTAGGTGACGAAGGAGTAGATGTATCCGTAGATTCAAAGATACCATGAACCTCAATTACATCAGGAGTGTTAAGTGAAATTGTTTCATCCTGAACTCTTGTTCCAAAAGGATAATTTCCGTATGTAAGACCATCATTTAAAGTTGTAGTTCCAATACCAGAACCAACATTTTTAGATTTATCTACAATAATTGACTGAACTCTATTTCTAACTTTTATCTTTGCCTTTGGTTTTCTCTTTCTAAGAGTTGCAATTAAAGTAGATCCATCAGTATTACTTCCAAGACCATTAATCTGGAGAGTGCTTTTTCCGCCAGGGGAGGAAATAGTAAATTTATCTGCAGTTAGCTCTTCAGTAGTTCCATCTTCTCTAATAAGAGAATATCTAGTAGGAGTAAATGGTAAAAATACTTCATTATCTTCAGCGGTAATTGCGCTGGATAATTTATTATTTACAATATTAACATTTAGTGATTTTCTAATTGTTAATATAGCATCAGTCAAATTTAAACTTTCAATATTTTCTTTTGGAAGTGAAGTAAATAATGAATTATCGGTTGATGGATCAAGAGGTGTTGTTAATACTTTTAAATCAGTTATACTAGTTACTACATTTGGTAATTTACCACCTGCAATCCCAGTCACCGTTGTTACGCCAACAAAATTGACATGAGATGATCCAACAGATACAACTCTTCCTAGTACGGGATCTTGATCATCACCAACAACTGCAGCAAGATCGCTATATTGAATCAAACTACCTAACTTAAGAGCAGTTCCAGGGAAAAGTGGGTTAGTACTTCTAACTGTGCTGATACCACCCTGATCTCTTGGAGTAATTGTTGCAACACCAACATTAAATGATACAGATTGAATTGTGTCTGCACTGAATGTATGAATACCGGTAATTCCATCTGTTGATCCAAATACAGACTTTACATCACCAATCCCATGAGCAGTTGCAGCAATTGAAATTCTACCATTTAAGATACCATCAAAGAAAAGAGGTTCATTAGAAATAAACTCACCTTTAGTTTCATATAATGTAACTGTTTTACTATTAGATACTGCAGATCGAATAAATGCAGTTGCACCACTTCTTTGACCCTTAACAAACGTTGGAACAGATAAACTAGTTGCTTGATTTAATGTTAGTGTAGTAAATGATTGAACATCATATAATGAGATTCCCCACTGATTTAAATTTGCATTTGCAATATCATATGCACCAGATTCAATTCTAAAATCAAAGACTCTTGCTAGACCAATTTCATTTCCAGGAGCACCGTTAGCATCAACGTTGGGACCAATTCTTTCATCCCTCAAACTTAAAACATATGTGCTACCAATGCCAACAGAAGGTGTTCTATTAACATTATCAAGTTTAAGTGTTGGTCCTGTATTATAAATTATTGATTGATCTTCAATAAGTTTTGTAGTTCTTGGTTTATCAACATCAAGATATGTTGAATTAATAGTTTCAATATCATAACCTCTAACAAACGCTCTACCAGCAGAAACTTTATATAACGCAAGGTCATCAGATGGAGCGGATCCACCATAAGTAAATTGACCCGAGTTATACACACCATTATTTCCCCTGTTATCATTCAGGGAATCCTTCATCGTAATGTCAAAAGGAGTTACGTAGTAGTCTCCAGATTCAGCAAATGTTCTTCTGGCAAGAATATCATTTATATCACTATAACCAACACCACCACCAAGACCAGTTTTTTTAGTTTTTGTTCGTAAAACTCCGTTTACTACAACTCCCAATTCAACAAAAGATCCATCATCTAAATCATCAAGAGACTTCTTAAGAAGGGAAGTGCTAATTTTAAGTCTATCTGCACCGGGTGCAGCATAGTTATTAAATCCTTGGGAATTATCGTTAAGAGTTTCGTCTAAATCTGCAGTAATTATTTCTTCATTTACAAAAAGACCAACCCTATAACTTGGAGTTGTTCCATACTGATCAAGAATTAAAGTTTCGCTATCAACATTTACAAAGTTACCTCTAATAAAGTAAATACCGTCTTGAATATGAAATGAAGACCCAGTTTGTCCGGCATTATTTGATATACTAGCGCCAAAAGGAGCTCCAGCACTAATTGTGCTGTTTCCTAAAAGACCTGAAGAAATTATCTCATTGCAAGCAAGTTCTTCAGCATCACTGAATACTTCAGTCGAATTGTTTGCGGTGCTTGAGTTTAGGTAGTTAACATAAAGAGTAAGATTTCCTCTTTCAGAGTCTTCAGGAAGAAGAACTGAATCAACATATGCTGTTACACCAGAGGTCAAACCTGTTATTTTAGTTCCTTCTAACTGTTCAGCGTAGGCAGAAACTGGGACTCCTTGAAACGTATTTACTAACTGAACACAATTGTAAATTCTATTATACCCAGTATTTCCAGGTATAACTTTTTCACCTTCTTTAAAGAAGTGCTGACCAAATCTTTCGATTTGGTTTTGCAAAATTGATTGAAGTGATGTTAATTCTCTAGCCTGGACAGCATATCCAGGTTTAAACAGCACCTTATGAAAATCATTAGATGCATCAAAGTCATCAAAATATGGTGCTACGTTGAGGTTCGTCTGCTGTGGCATAATTCTTTAGAACTGCAAAACAATTTTGATATCTTCTTTTTGGTTAGATGACCTTGTTATGGATGGTCTATTATCAACATAAACAATGTTTCCTGCATATTTTTTCACTTCTGCAGGTGCAATACCGTCCGTAAAAGTAAGACCAAGATTATATGTCCTACTATTTATTGTCGTTTGGATACCACTAAAGTTTGAATCAATTTGTAAATCAACACCTGTTGTTGGAGTAATTGTCAAACTACCACCTGTATCAGGAGAAGAAGTAAACTCGGTCAAATCAAATCCATAAGTTGGTGTGGTTTGAGCAGTTCCAACTGTATTAAATCCAGCAAGTGTTCTATCCTGCCAATACTTCAATACACCAGTTGTTTGGTTATAACTAATTACTCTTCCTTGAGCAGTTGATCCTGTAGATATAGTTTGAGTGAAGTATGAATCGGCAGAAAAAGCAGCAGAACTGTATCCTGCTCCTGCTAATCTTAAAGCACCAACAGCACTTGCTTTGTCAGCCGATAATAAAGTATTTGAAGTAGTTCTTGGATTTTCTACAAGACCAACTCTTGCAATTTGATTTCCAGTAATAAAATCAGGGTTATCATTATCATTTTCAATTCTAGAATAAAGAAGAACATTAGTTGCTCCTAATTCTCTATAGATATCTTTACCATGACCACCCATTGGTGATATGATAACGTCAAAGGTAGGTATGGTCGTACCAGAAGGAACGTTTCCTGCTTCTAAGTCTACATTTCCAAAAGTGTATCCAGAACCTTGATTAGTTATAGTAATGGAGTCAACTCTTTGATCGTTTGATGTAACGATGGTACATTCAGCACCAGTTCCATCACCTTTAATAGGAACGTTAGCGTACCTTGTAGCGCCAACAGGTCCAATACCTACTCCTCTATCAGTTATAGTTGTAACTTTAATCGAACCATCTACCGCATTATTTCTTACAAGTTCATTTTCAGTGCCAGTTTCCCAGTTTAGGGGTACTGGCATAAAAGCAGTTGCTTCAAATTTTACAATATCACTTGGTTTAATTGAATAAAGATATTTCCAAAGATAACCGTCTCCACTTGTTCCTGCTGATCTTGGTTCTAAATCAATATGTGTTGGTTCATCAAGAGATGGTGACCCGTTAGGGGTATCAGGGGTGGTGCCATTCTGTATACAGATATAAACTCTAAAATCACTATTAATTACATAATATGATGAAGCATATAGATTAGTAGCACCACTAACAGCAGCAGTTTTTATTCTGCTGTAATCATGACGATACATGTCATAAGTAGTTCCCGAAGACCAATTTCTTTTTGAAACAACTTGTCTTACGTCAGATGAGTTTATTTTCTTTAGAGCAACCATCGAGTCCCAATACTGGTTTTCCTCATCAAAACTATCTTTTGGTGAGGGGGGATCTTGGTCCCACGTTGGACTGTAATCAGTTGCATTCGTCAATCCAATAAAAGAATAATATGCATTAGTAGAGGTAGTTACACCCGCAACAAAATTCTTAGCGTTTAATATTCTAATTTGATCAGTTATAATTGCAGCCATTGGACACAGTTTTTTTCTTTATTTATTAAGGTCAAATGTCATAATCTTTTGACTTCAGCGATTTAGACCTCTGAACAAAAGTAGAGGTAGAAATACCACCAATACCTCCTAAGGTAAATGCAGTGTATGAAGTAACTTTAGATCTAGATGTTAGATCAATTCTTCCCCAACTAAATTCACCGAATGAATTAGACGTTTGAATACCTGATCCATATGAGAAGTTGTTACTTACATTTACAAATACTCTGGTTATATGAGAGGTTCCAATACCCACACCTTCAGAATTAACTCCTGTAGGTCTGAATACAGTTTCAGTGCTTTGAACAAAGTATATATTATCAATATTTGAAGTTCCAACTCCAACAATATTACCAGAAGTATCAAGCGATGTTATAGATGTTACTGCAGATCCTACATTTGAATTAAATATCATAAAATAGTCACCAGAACTTAGTGAACTTGCAGTAACTGCAGTAGAAACAATGCTAGTATTATAACCAACATTTCTCAAGAAAGAATCAAGTGGGATGTGTAAGTCAAAAATAAATTGAGTGGTGCCAATACCAACAGATGTAGTGCCAAAACCAACAATTACCCCATTATCACCATTAAACGAATTTACAAAGTTTTCCTCGACACCTCTTGTGGGAGGACTAAACAAAACCAGGGGAGGACTAGTTTGAGTATAACCAAGACCTGGATTAGTAATTGCTACACCAGTAATTGTTCCTGCCGTTCCAATTGTGACTGTACCAAGAGCAGTGGTTGTAGTTCCAATTCCAACTCCATTTGTGCTACCAAAACTTACCAATGCATTTGAATACCCGACACCACCAGTAGATATTGCAACAGAAGAAATTGTGCCTGCTATGGAAACAATAGCAGTTCCAGCAGCAGAAACTTTATCATCCTGAGGAATAAATTTAACTTTATCTTGGAAGGAAAGAGTGTTTACTTTTGGTAAAGTTGCAACTTCATTGAATATATTAAAGAGTGGTCTTAATGTATCAACAAATATTTGTGTTGCGCCAACACCAACAGTTTTAATAATGTGTGCTGTTGGATTTATCACGGGTTCATAAAGTTCTCGATCTTTACCAACTTCTTTTTCATTAATAATTTTATCCTCTGTTTGTCTACACCAAACAACTGGTCTTAATAAAGATGTATCCTGAATATTGCCTGGACCAGAATATGGATTTGTTTCTGCGATATCAGTTCCAGATACAAAATTAACTGATCTCTTATCTTCATTTGTAAAGATATCATTGTTTTGAATTTGAAGAGTATCACCCTCCGTCACGGTTTCAATAATTTCTCTAAGAACAACATCTTTGTCCCCAGTTCCTTTATAGAAAATAATTTCAATAGTGTCGCCAATCTTTGGTGCCTCTGTAAATTCAATTTGAGAACCACCCTCAAATATATAACCTTTACCGGGAACTTGAAGAATATTATTTACAAATATAATAAGAACATCTTGTATGTTAATTTTTGAACCTCTTGCAGCAGCAATTGAGGTGACTACACCATCAACTTCAATTGGGAAGTTTGTTCTAGTACCATCAATAAATTTTTCAACATTATCAATTACTTGTAGAACACCGAGAGACCATCCAGAAAATTCATCACTTGCTATTTCATCAATATCAATTTTAAATTCTTTGAATGTTTTAGTTGTGTCAGTTGGAATACCGATGGTTCCACCTATAGCAACTGTCAATGTTTGATTATTACCATAACTAAATCCAGTGTTGCTTATCTTAAAGTCAATTACACTTGAACCTTGACCAACAACAACATCAATTTTCGCGCCTGTTCCGAGACCAACAGAAGTGGAACTATAAATTAATGGAATGTTGCTGTAACTTAATGGGTCATCAAATACAACATCTAGTGGTATATTGACTTTACCACATCTTGCATAGAAGTGTTTTCTAGTTGAAATTCCAGTATTCACTTCAAAAGAAGTATTATTAATAATTTTTAAGACGTTAGTTTCTCCTGCAGCAGGATCTGTTCCACTGGCAGAATTATTTACATTTCTGGGAGCAATTAACGCTGGTTGAGCAACTCCACTAGAACTATAGAATGTTGGAACAGTTGAAACGCCAACATTAATTACAAATTCAGTTGCACTATTAACTGCGGTTACTTTAGATCCACAATATGCAGGGTCAGTCGTTCTTGGATAAACGTGCGTTGAAGATCCGCCATCCAATCCACAAGTAAATGCTAATCCGGTAAGAATAACGTCACTCTTTTGTCCAGTGGTTGATAAATTATGTGGAGCAGATGTAGTAACAGTCATAATGCCAGTTACATTATTATAAACTGCATTTGATACATTTACAGGACCAGACCCACTATAATTGCAAGTAAATGCAATTCCAGAAAGTGTAATTTGATCGTTATGAGAAAGTCCGTGATTAGTAGAAGTTGTTACCGTAGTTAATCCACTTGAATTATCATACAAAACATTTGATACATCTCTTGGAGCATAGAATACTCTATCAGTGGATATAGCTACTGAAGTAATGTTTCCGTTTGAAATTACTGCTGTTCCAATAGAAACAATATTAGTCCGGGACACAGAAGAAGTTCTTATTGCAACATTGACAGTTTGAATTCCTGCCCTATATCCAGATCCACTATTTCCAATACTTATTGATTGAATTGTTCCTGCAACAGAAACTGTGGCAGTTCCCCCTGCAGCAACAAGAGGTTGATAACCAAATCCTTCAGTTGAAGAAACTGAAACAATTATTCCCCCAACAGGAACGTTAGAAGTTCTTACATCCGCTGTGGTTGAAACTGCGGATCCTACGAATGAAATTGAGGTGATTCCTGCATTTTCTGAAAGTGTATATTGTTCGAGTTGATTCTCAGGAGCAATTACACCTGTTATTCCACCAGGAGTTTGGAAGGTGTCATTTACAAGAATGATAGCATTTTCAGTAGCAATTCCAGTAACATTAGAACCATCCGCCTTTAATGTAAATTCTTTCTTAGAACCATTAAATTCTTGAGATAAATCATCAAAAACATAATTTTCATGATATGTATCATTTGAGTCATTGACAACACCACTTCTTAAGAATATTCTTCCTTGGAAACTAGAACTGGTTGTTATTCCTGTCCAATCTCTTTCATCTGGTGGATTAGTATCAGCACCTAATGGTGTATTGCCAAATGGAGCATCTACAAAATTTAATACATTATTTACAATGTTATAGTTACCGATAACTTTTGTTACTAAAGCTCCTGTAACCGCAGCACCAACACCTGTTCCTAACCATCCTCTTCTTACGATTAAGTTATTTGTTTGCCCAATACCAACACCATCAACTCTTATGATTTCATTGCCAATTTTAATTAAATCACTACCAGAAATTGAGGTAATTCCTATTAACTTAAGTGTATCATCAGTTGAGGTTAATTTAACAGCAAGTGTTGTAGTAACTGCAGTAGAAACGACAGGAGATTGAATTATATTATCAATTGCAATTAATCCTTTGGCATTTTTGTTTGTAGCAACAAATCTGTGCGAGGTTCCTATTCCTACACTTGTCAAGTTAACTGCTTCAGGAACTGGTTTTAATGCATTTTCAGCACTGGAGGCAATTTTGATCTTATCATCAGTTACCTTAACTACAAACAAATCTTCTGGAAGGAAACTTGTACTTCCAATTCCTGAGAATGAAGTGATTGCAATCCCAATTGCCATAGT
>JGI24003J15210_10000476_pt1 | contig 17116 bp, 20 predicted proteins | sample LinPmetageLP28_FD_15210 | JGI IMG/M metagenome (IMG submission 15210)
TATGCAGAAATTGTCATATTAAATCTGACTTTGGAAGCGGTAAAAATCTATTGACAAAAGAAAAATTAACAGAGATACATTTAAAAAACATAATATAATTTCGTATCTTTAGGAAAATATTTATTCATTAAAATACAAAAATCATGAGTTCATTAAGCAGTATTTACATTAAGAAAGAAACATTACTAACCTTGCTAGAAACATTAAATGCAAAAAAAGATGCTGGAGTATCTTTAACTATAAGCATTAATGAGGATACAAATCAATTCGGTCAAAATTTATCGTGCTGGGTAGAGCAATCTAAGGAAGAAAGAGAAGTCAAAAAAAATAGGTTTTATGTCGGCAACGGCAAATGTTTTTGGACTGACGGAGCAATTAAAATAGCAGATCAAAAAGCGGAACAAAAAGAAGTATCTAATAAACCCGTAGAAAGTGATTTGCCATTTTAAATAAAAATTGCATATATTTACATTGTTTTAGTGAAGGGCTGCCATTTACGTTGTTCTCATGTTACAACGGGCAGCCTAATCTAAACGCAAACTAAAGCCTAATAATATGCAAAAAGATATTTTACAAGATACGTTCCGTATTGAAATAGGGAAACTAAAACCAAACCCTAAGAATCCAAGAGTCATAAGAAATCACAAATATTTAGAATTACTTGAGTCAATAAGGAGTTTGCCCGAAATGCTTAAAGTACGTCCTATTTGCGTAGATAATGACATGGTTATACTAGGAGGTAACCAAAGGCACAAAGCTTGCTTAGAGTTGGGTTTAACGCACGTTTACGCACTAAATCTTGACAAGATATTTACTAAAGAGCAACAAAAAGAATTTATTATAAAAGATAATGTTTCTTTCGGAGAATGGGATTGGGATATTTTAGCGCAAGATTGGATAGCAGAAAAACTTAACGAATGGGGTTTGCCCGTATGGACAAATAAAATAGAGACAGCCGAATTTAAGCCGACAATATTTCCCGAACAAAGTAACAGCCAGATAACCGAAGATGACATTAAAGAAGGCAAAGAAACGCTAGGGGATAATTTACATAAAGGAACAGAAAGAAAGTATTTAGAATGTATGTGTCCAGAGTGCGGGCATGAATTTAACGTAGAAGTAGAAAAATGAAAAACGGAAAGCATTTAATAATAGACGCATACGGGTGCAATAAAGGCGCTCTATGGGATTGTGTTGCTATAGAAGATATGTTATATGATATAACTAGAATGATTGGCTTAAAACCGCTTTCTGAGGCTTTAATTTTCGAAGTAGATGAGACAATGATAAAAAAAGAAGATACGGGAATAACTGGCGGCATAATATTTATGGAGTCACATTTTACATTTCACGCATTTCCAGAAAAAGAATATTTTTCAGCAGACATATATTCTTGCAAAGATTTTAATCACACAGAAGTAATAGAGTACATAAGCAATATGTGCGAACCTAAACAATTAAAAGAAACAATAATAATAAGAGGAACATCACTATGACAACACAAGAACTAGAACAATTTTTAACAGAAGAAGTAACATTTACATTTGCTAAAACTATGGCAGCTATTCCACATAGCTGGATATGCAGAAAAGACTGGGGCGAAGAAAAGTTTTTTAACGCAATGAATTTTATAAATGACAACGGGTATGTAGAAATATTCTTTAACAGACCTTATGTTTATTATAAGATAGGAGAATACAAATACTGGGTGGCAACGGACAGATCGGGTTTCGAAGATAGAACTGCAATTATTAATAGAGCAAAGGTATGAACGTAGTAGTACAATCTATTGATGAAAGGTTAAGTTTTTCAAAAAATCAAGTAGCTAAAGCTAAACTTGATGCAACGTATTATGTAGATACAATGAAAAATGGATGCTTACATAGTTTTGGGGAAATGTTAAATAATTTCCCTACTAACGAATATAGATTGCATTTGCAAGATGACATTATATTTGCAGATAACTTTAAGTTTTATTTGCCAATATTAGAAAACATTATGCAACAAAAAGAAATTCACGTTTTGTCTTTGTTTGCACCTAACAGAAAGTTAATTATTGAGCAATACAACAAGGGCATGCAAATAGCGCCGTTTCCAAATTATTTGTGGTTGCAAGCGTCTGTATTTTCTCCGCAATTTCAATATTATTTAAAACACGAGTTTAACAATTTAGAGAATGCAGACATTAAAGATGACGATGTATTTGTAGCTTATGTTATGAAAAAATACGGAGTAAAAGCCTATGTGCATTTACCATCTTTAGTGCAACATGACACATCAATTAAATCTTCTTTAGGTCATGCAAATAGCAAGAACAGAGAATCTAAGGTTTTTGATAAAGATTTTATAACAAAAAAATTGTATAGTGAACTATAATAAGGACATAATGGAATGGACGGAATTTCCAGCGTATGACATGATATGGACAGATCCGCCTTGGGAACAAAAGATGGTTAATTTTTTTCAAACAATAATGAAGAGGGATAGTGGGAAAGAGGCTAAAAACACAATTACTGCTATAATTACGCAACTGGCTATGCTTTCTGACAATAAAAAATTAATGGTTGTTGAGTATAGCATTACGGGACATGAACTCGTTGTAGATGTAATGAAGAAGTATGGCCATACGTTAAAGGCTAAACATCAAAGAACGTATGACAAAAGACCTTTTCTTGTTTTAATATTTAATCAAGATATAGATTTGTTTGACACAAAAAACGAATCGGAGTTAATAACTAAAACACTAGACAAACTAGAAAACATCAACGTAGTATTTGACCCGTTTGCTGGTATTGGATTTACTGCTAAAGCAGTTAGGAAGGCTGGCAAAAAATATATTGGTTCGGAAATAAATCCGCATAGGTTTAAAAGATTAGAGGCAATTAACAAATGAAAATATATAGTAAGCAGAACGTATATGACAAATCAATAGAACGAATAAATAGATTGTTCGATGAATTTGATAATGTAGTAGTGGGTTTTTCTGGTGGAAAGGATAGCACCGCTTGCTTAAACTTAACACTAGAGGTTGCTGAGAAACGAAATCGTTTGCCATTAAAAGTTTTATGGATTGACCAAGAAGCGGAATGGCAAGGTACTGCGGATTATTGCGAAAAAGTTTTTGCAGATCCTAGAGTAGAACCGATGTGGTTTCAAATGCCAATGAAATGGTATAATAACGTATCTGCGCATAGCAAGTATATACATATATGGGAAGAGGGTAAAAAACATATGCGCGAGCAATCCCCGATTGCAATTAAAGAAAATGTGTATTTAGATTTTGGCTTTCAAGAATTGTTTCAAAAAATATTTGAGGTACATTTTCCTAATCAAAAATCTTGCTACATAGCGGGAATGCGAACAGAGGAAAGTCCTAAAAGAATGATGGTATTAACATCGGCTTTAACCTATAAAGACATAACGTGGGGTAAAAAGTTAAATAAAGAATATGAGCATTTTACATTCTACCCGATTTACGATTGGAGTTATAGTGACGTATGGAAGTATATCCTTGATAATAAAATAGAATACAATAAAATATACGATGCAATGTTTACACATGGAGTTAAGGTGCAAGATATGAGAATATCGAACCTACACCACGAAACTGCTATACAAAATCTTTTGTTGATACAAGAGATAGAACCAGATACTTGGAATAAGATTGCAGAACGAATAGACGGAGCAAACGCTATAAAGCATCTAAAAACGGATGCATTTAAATGTCCTAAAGATTTGCCGTTTATGTTTAGCTCTTGGCGCGAATATGCATTATACCTAGCCGAGAACCTAACCGATGACTATGAGTTTAACAGAAAGCTTAATAAGCACATAGAAAAGAATAGCAAGTATATGGTTAGTAATAAGGTTTATGTAGATTTTTATAAAACAATAATTAAAACAATTTTAAGTCAAGATTTTGATTTTACTAAATTAAGTAATTTTTTAACTGGTCAATATTTTAATACTGTCAAGAAATATGTTAATGGCAAACTAAATAAAGATAACATAGAAATTAACAGAAAGTATGACAAATATGTAAAGGGTTTAATATGAAAGCAAATTTAAAAAAAGCGTTAACGGAAGCATTAAGCATTAAAGACAATATTTCTCTTATCGAAGAAATAAAAGAATTTATAGATGAGCAGTCCGAATTAAAGACGCAACCAGTTAACAGAGTAAGATGGGTTAAGATAGAGAACGTAAGTCCAAACGATTACAACCCTAATTCTGTAGCAAAAAAAGAAATGGGATTGTTGTACACATCCATAAAGCATGACGGATATACGCAGCCTATTGTAACTATACAAGACGAGGAGACTAAGAAATTTGTGATTATAGATGGATTTCACAGATACTACACAGCTAAAACTAATAGCGACATCCTAGACAGAAACAAAGGCTATATTCCTATTGTAGTATTAAACAAAAGCATAAACGATAGAATGGCCAGTACTGTTAGGCACAATAGAGCAAGAGGTATGCATTCGGTAACGGGAATGTCAAGTATGGTTTTTTCTATGCTGGAAAACGGCTGGAGTGATACAGAAATATGCAACGAGTTAGGTATGGGAGTAGAGGAGTTAATTAAGCTAAAACATATAACTGGTTTTTCTAAATTATTTAGAGATGCGGAATACAATAAAGCATGGGAAACGAAAAATCAAATCCGCTTAAAACTGCAATATAAAAAGGAAAAAGATGAACAAAACTGAACAACATAAAAAAGCAGTTCTGGAAGCATTAGAACAAACATTAGGTGTAGTCACAACCGCTTGTAAAAGTGTTGGCATAGGAAGGACTATTTTTTACGAATGGTTAAAGCAAGACGAAGAGTTTGCAACGGCGGTTAAGGATATAGAAAACATTACTATGGATTTCGTAGAAAGTCAACTGCACAAACAAATACAAGCTGGCAATACAACTGCAACTATTTTCTTCCTAAAGACAAAGGCTAAGAACAGAGGCTATGTAGAACGTAGAGAATTAGAAACAAGGGATATGACTCTTGAACCTATTACATTTACAATTATAGATGGACATACAACTACTTAGCCATCAAGCGGCATTTATAAAAAGTAAAGCGAGGCATACGGGTTTAGTAGCTGGATTTGGTGGCGGAAAGTCACACGCTGGAGTCTATAAAACTATAATGCGTAAAATGGCTTACCCGCATATTGATGTAGCATATTATTTACCTTCGTATGGATTAATACGGGACATTGCCTTTGTAAAGTTTATTGAGGCATTAATTATTTTAAAAATACCTTACACTCTAAACCGAACAGATAAGGAAATACATACATCTTATGGCAGAATTATTTTTCGATCGATGGATAATCCCGACATGATTATTGGTTATGAGGTGGGTTATAGTTTAATAGATGAGGCAGACGTATTACCTAAAGCAAAGATGGCTGATGTTTTTAGGCAGATTTTAGCTAGGAATCGTAAACCATTACCTAACGGAGAAATGAATGCAACGGATATGGTAAGTACACCAGAAGGATTTAAGTTCTTGTATGATTTTTTTATAGTAAATGACAGCTATAGTAAGAACCTAATACAAGCAAGTACATACGATAACCCTTTCCTACCGAAAACATTTATTGCGGGCTTAGAAGAGCAATTTAACGAAAAGCAAATAGTGTCATATCTAAACGGAGAATTTACCAACTTAACAAGCGGGACAGTTTATGTAGATTATGACAGAGACAAAAACCACAGCGACAGAGAAATAACGGAAGAGGATAAGATTTTGTTTGTAGGAATGGATTTTAACATTACTAATATGGCAGCAGTTTTTCATGTAGTAGATGAGGGTAAGCCAATAGCAGTAGATGAAATTACTAAGGGGTATAATACGGAAGAGACTTGCGCCATAATAAGAAATAAATACCCAGATAAAAAAATCATTGTATATCCCGATGCAACTGGTCAACTTAGAAAATCTAGCAGTAGCGTAACAGATCACGATATTATACGAAAGCATGGGTTTCAGTTATATACGCATAAGACAAATCCGTTAATACGGGACAGAGTAAATACTATGAATATGATGTTTCGGAACGGATATAAAATAAACCGACATAAATGCCCAGAGTATGCGCAAGCAATGGAGCAACAAAGTTTTGATATAAACGGAATACCAGATAAAAAGAGTGGACATGACCATATAGCGGATGCTGGAGGTTATTACATATTTACATACTCTAAACCAAGAAATAGAGTATATTTGTAACATAAAAAATAGACATGAATAAGTTTGCACTAAAAATTAATGGAGAAGAGAAGAAAGAAGTTTTAACACCTACGGGAAGGCACGAGGTAACTATCGAGCAATGGGATAAAGCGTATAAGTGGCTAGATTTAGCAGCAGAGGCAAATCAAGATTTTGAAGATGGCAATACGGACGAAGCACAAAGAAAAATAGTTGCAAGCATTTGCGGAACAATAGAGGCTTTAAGCATAGGAATAACCTATGACGAATTAATACAGATAAAATGGGACAAGGTAAATAAGTTGTTTATGATAGCTTTTAGCTGGTTGCAAGAAGAAGAACCAAAGAAGGAATTTAAGATTAAGGGCAAGAAGTTTTATGTGCCAGATTTTATGAGAGGTACTGCTGGGGATTTTATGGATGTAATGAGTTTGCTGAGTGCGTTAAAAGAAAACGAGGAGCATGAGAAGGGATTGTTAATTGCAGCAATCTATATGCGAGATGGAGAGTATTACCAAGATTTAGAAGAAATTAATGCAAGGGTAGAGTTTTTAAGAGAGCATGGCAGAATGGATTTATTTTACTCGTGCGCTTTTTTTTTGCTCAATTCCTTGAAAATCTTCAATCAAATCACCCCGCAACCTTTGGTTCTTCTGGAGGAGATGGCAAAGCTAACCAGTACCTTAAACAGTTGGGGTTCTACCCTTTATTTGCACACGCGGCAGAATCGGGAATCTTCAGCTACCAAGTAGCTTGGTGGAAAATATGGAAAAAAGACTTAAACAGATTAGAGCAAGTTTTAAATACTAATCTAGCGGATGTTTTTAGTTACATTGAGGTAAAAAAAGCGGAGCAGCAGTAAGTGAAAAAAAGGACATAGTAACATAGTAAATTAGCGAATTAATGGATTTATTAAATTTAAGGGATAGAATAAGAACCAAAGCCATAGCTGCTGGTTTAACCTACACAGAGATTGAGACGTTATTTGACGTCAATTTATTATTAAACCAAACAATGCCTTGCCTATTATGGCAATATGCTGGGGAGACTAATAACTTTAATGACTCATCTACCGAGATGACATTAAATATTTATCTATTAGAGACGTTTCCCGATAGCGTAAAGACAGAAAGTGCAGACTACCAAAGGGATTATATACTTACACAAATAAACGCGCTTAGAACGTATTTTATTAATTGGATAAAAACGATGCCTATAGACGCAGACGATTACATTCAAGTTTTAAGTACAGACGAAATTCCTATTGCTGAGAAATTAAGTATTGAGGGTTTTTTATCTATTGAGTTTAAAATTAATCTAAGACTAAAAAGAAACTTTTGCATAGACCCAGAAGAAGTGCCAAGCGTTGACGAAGTTAAGGTTTACTTTAATTCTGTTTTAAAATATACTCAAGCTTGTAACGTAGATCTGCAACTAACGCTAAAGAACCAAGACGGGAATAATATAGATGCAACATTTACGGGATACGATATTGTAGTTAATCAAGGTGGTGCAGACGCATCGGTTAACAATTCGGATAGTAGTTATACGGCATCCGTTGCAAGTGGTGGAACATTAGCTTTGCCAGACATCACAATAAGCAATAGCAATAACAGCTTTACAACAACAAGCCCAAGTGTTAAGAATGTAGATTTAGCAGACATTACTGTAAGCAATTCAGATGACAGCTATAGCGTTACAAGTCCAAGTGCTATAAACGTAGAAGTGCCAGATGAGGCTATAACAGTAAATAGTGCAGCGTTTATAACTAAGCCAAGTAAAAAAGACCAAGACATATTGCTTAAAGACGTAAGTGGAACGGCTATTACTCCAGTATCGTTGGCGGGTAATACAATTACTATTTTAGATGCAGTAACTATTAAAGGTTTAATGCCAACGCAAACTGGTCAAACTACAAGCTATGCTACAAATGATGATGGAGACTTGCAAAGAGGTAGATTAACTAATTTTAATACTATACCTTATAATAATCCTTTTGGCAATACGTTTAGATTTACTGATGAGTTAGGAGGACAAACATTTACTAACAATATTATAATTGATTGGTCATCTTGGAATGGTGGAAATTCTGTATTAGGGTATTGTTTTAGCAACCATAGTAGCTATGCTTTTCCAAGAAATTGGGCAGATTGGATGAGTAATAGTCCTTATACTTGCTCTTCTTTTACTGGATGGTATTTAGCGAATTATCAAGAAGCATCGGTGGTGTTTAGCTGTGAAGATGCATATAACTATTCGCCTTTTAATTATACTGATGAATTTTGGACAAGTACAAGTAATGTACATGAGCCATCTACAAGGGCAATCGGTTATCGTGCAGCTACAGTAATGGGTTTAATTAGAAGTTTTAAAACACAAAATCTTAGGTCATTGTTAACAAGAACATTTACAGTTACTGGAACAACATTAAGTTAAAAATAAAGAGAAATGGCAACATATAAATTTGAACAATTCAAGGTAGAAATAACAAACCCAGCAGTATCTGCAAATGAAGATACTATACAATTACAAGTATCAAAAAATACTATTGCAGTAGATGTATTATTGGAAACGAAAGATGCTAAATTTGGTTTGTTACTAGAAGATATACAAGTAGAAAATCTTAACTACGAAAGCTATAAAAATCTAATGGTAAGAGTAAACGAAAGATTAAAAGACTTTGAGGTTTGAGCAAGGTAGGGGATTATATTATAAAACAGATTAGAGAAAAAATGGAATACCATAAGCGTATTGCAACGGGGGAATCTGTAGAAAGGCTTAGGGAAGAATACAGAAAAGGGCATATTTTAATTTATGGTGTAGATTACTGGGATGCAATTAATAACGGAACACCAAAAGGCACTTTAGTTTCTTTAGATGACATTCAAAGATGGATTACAGCGAAGGGCGCAAGATACGGGGGGACGTTTCCGCCAGCTACTGCAATACAAAGAAAAATATACGCTAAAGGTAGCAGCGTGCCTAAAAAAGATTTAAACATAATAAGTAAAGCAACATCAGATGTAAAGCAGATTGCAAGGCTTGCTAAAGACGTTGTTTTAAGAGAATTAAAAGCAGCATAAAATGGACATAGACATAGTAATAACAAAAGCAACTACCTTGTTGGAACTAGCGCAAAATTACAAAGCGTTACTTGCACAAAAAAGTAATATAAATACGCAAACTGAAGGTGCGATTACAATTAATGGAAAATCTAAGCGGTTAACTGGTAGAAATTTAACATCTTTAAGAAATACTTGGGTATCAGAATTAGAATCTACTGCATCAACATCAAATGCAGCAATGGACACATTATGTGATGAAATAATTGCAGAATTATTAAATTAGAATTATGGCAATAGTATTAACGGAACAACCTACGGCAGACGGATTATATTCGGCTTACTTGCCAGTTAAATTTGTAGCTACAGAATCGGCAAATCCCGCTTACCTTACCTTTATTTTAAGGACAAGCGCTGGTGCAGCAATTCCTAATGTGCCAAACTATATTGCTAGAAACATAGGAAATAAGTATTATTTTGACGCATCTAACTATTTAAAGAGCATTCTAAACGTCTTAACTACTCAAGGNTATAGTACAACGGCTATTGAAGAATTNACGGATTTATACGGGAAATATGAGGTTATTGTGAAAGACACAATTAACGGAGTTACAGAACTTACTAGCAACGAATTTTATGCATTTGCTAATATAGACGGATTGCGTTATTTAAATGACCAGACAGCTAATGACGGAATTAATCGTAAAGGGTTGTTATATGCATCAGAAATATCTAACCTTTATTACGCACCTAAATTTCAAGGCACATACGATAGGGTAGTTTTATTTCCGCAACCAGTAGGTTCATCTAGACCTTATTTAGCAGTTTATACATATAACGAAAATAGACCAAATTTAACTAGCAGTTTAATACAAAACTTAAATTTAGATTTACTAGCATATACAAATAAATTAATTAGTGTTCCACTTACTCAGACTTTTATAAACGCTAATTTTTTAGTTAATGGCGGTGGTTCTATATCCGCATACAATGGTTTTAAGTTAAAACGATTTGGCAGCAATAATGGTATGTTTTACTATTACGAAGATAGATGCAACATTACAGAGTTTATGTTTATTAATAAATACGGAGTTAAAGAAAGCATTAAATTTCAAAGCTACGATTATGCTGGCATAAAAACACAAAGCGAATCTTACCGAACTGGTGGATATACGCATACGGGAAACACTTTTAATTTTAACACATCCGCTAATAACGTAAAAATCAATCAAAGTAATATTGACAACTTTGAGGTTAAGGGGCAGTTTTTTACTAACAAACATTCAGAGGTTTTACAAGACTTTGTATCTAGTCCGTTACATTGGCTAGTTGACCCGTTACCACAACGATGGACGGCAGAAGGAGTTTCTACTACACCAGAGTTAATTGCAATAAATGTACTAGACGGCAGCTATACTAATTTAGTTAAGTCAAGAGGTGTTCAATTTAATTTTAAATACGAATATGCACAGAAAAAACCTAGCTTTAAATGATAACCTATAATGGCATAGAACTAGATTACAGAGATAATACTTTGCAATCCCTAATAATTAAGGGTGGTTTAACTAAGATTGAAAACTTAACCGACAGAACGGGAACGTCAAGCACGCAGTTTAACTTACCAAGAACTGCTAAGAATGAGTTAGCTTTTGGAAATATTACAACCGAAGGAGCAGAAACATCTACAAGTGGAGACGCATTTATTACGCTAGATGGCAATATTTATAGTCAAGGTACGCTATACGTTAGGGGTTATGATAAAGACAGCTTTAAGTGCCTTTATATGGGTTCTGATTTATCCCTTATTGCACAATTAAAAAACTTGCCATTAAGGGATTTGTTTCCTATAACTACGCAAAATGCTTTTACTGAAGGTAATGTTTATTCTGCAATGCCATCAGAAAATCCTAAAACGCTAGGGCAAGATATTACATTTCACTATGGTCATCCTTACATATTTAAACTATCGGGAACATCTGGATTAAGCACAAAAAAAGTCGCACCATTTTTTAATATTAGACACATGGTGTATAAAATATTTATGGATAGGGGGTATAATTTTGTATCAAACTTTTTTGATTCAGACTATGGAACTGCGTTAGATTATTCATCTTTTACTAATCATAAAAGCAGTAATACCTTTACAAACACTAATGACCAATTCCCTACAAGCGGAAGTGCAACATCTATTTTTTTAGATTTAGGTACTGGTTTAGCTGGAAATAATTCTATAACTGAAAGTGCGTATAGTGGAACTGGTAAAAAATACGCTTTTCAAGATGCAATAACACAATTAAAAATTACTGGAAATTTTAAACTACAAAACTTTGATTTAAATTTTGTCGCTATTGATGTAATAATTTATGATAACTTAAATAACTTATTATATACATCTAATACCCTTTTAAGCAATGTAGGTAGATTGCAAAATGGGAATAATCCTTTTGATTTTAATTTAGATTTAGATATACCAGCAAATGGATATGTAGTATTTCAAGCAAGATTTGACAGCGACACAACTATAACTTTTCCTTTGCAAAATCAATTTTTACAAGTTACAAATATGACTATTAGTCACGATAACATAAAAAGTTCTGATGCTGTGTATTTTGGAGACTATATGGGGAAGCTATCGCAATTAGATTTTATTAGTGGATTGTTAAAGCAATTTAACCTAGTAATGGATGTTGATACCGATAATGTTTATATAGAGTTACAAGATGAAGGAGTAGAACCAGTAGGAACAAGTCCCGCAACATTGCCAAGTATTACATCGGAGCAATACGATTTAACTAATATTGTACAAGATAACGCAAAAACAGACATTGAATATTTACAAGCGGGTGTAATATTTTTAAAGCAAAAATTATTAAACACCGATTATCCAGATACGTTATCTTATTTACCTTATCAAGAATATGGAAGTTCTTATTATGAGTTAGAAGGATTTGACAAAAGAAATGTGCAAGAATCTAGCAGTTATTTTAATTGTATGTTGGATGGAGAAACTTTTTTGTCTAGTACTGTTAGAGGTGGAGTTGTAGAAACTTGGGATAATTACATATCTATGCGAATATTAACTAATGGAACATACGATGGAACAAGAAGCGTAGTTATTGAAAACTCTTTTACTGGTGGAACAACTACATTAAATGCGTTAATAAATTGGAGTGAACCAGTTACATACGCTACAACTTTAAATAAGTTGTTTATTAACACCTTAAATCAAAAGAAAAACAATAAAATTATTGAAGTAATTTTTAAGGACGAATTAGGCACGATTGTAAACAATAGAACGGAATACATTTATCATGACCAAGTTTATAAAATCGTAGAATACCAATACGATGTAATTAAAAAAATAGTTAAGGCAAAATTAATAATGAAGTAATGGCAGCAGATAAAATAATAGTTGATATAGAGTTAAAGGGGTTAGGTGCAGCAGAAAAAGGTTTAGCAGATTTAACGCAAGCGCAGATAGACCAGAAAGAGGCAATTAAGGAAACTAACAAGGAGTTAAAAACCTATGAGAAAGAATTAAAGGCAATCGAAAAAGAGCAAGAAACTTTAGGAGAATTAACGAATGACGGCATAAAAAGACAGACGGAATTAACCGACAGACTTAACAAGGGTAAACTAGCTTTAGCAGATCAAAAAGACGAATTAAGTGCAGTTAACGCAAAGAGAAGAGCAGCCGCAGTAGAAGTTAAAACATACAATAAATTTTTAAAGGCTGAAATAGGCAGTAACACAGAACTACGCGCACAATTAAAAATATTGACTGCAAGATATAATGGTTTAAGCGAGGAGCAAAGAGACAATACTGCTGCTGGAAAAGCATTAGGTAAAAATATTTTAGACATCACTAACAAGCTAAAGTTAAACGAAAGTGCAGTAGGAGACAATCGGAGAAATGTAGGTAATTACGGAGCAGCCGTTGGCAAGGTATTAGGCAAGCTAGATGTCTTTGGTGTAAACTTAGGGGAAGTTACTAGCGCATTATATTCTGGCATATCTGCTGGTAAGGGAGCAGTTAAAACTACATTAGCGCAAGCAAAGGCTTTATCTACGGCGGGAAAAGCGCAAAAAGGTATGACAGCCTCGACTATTACATTTAGTGGCGCAATGAAGGTTTTACAAGCAGCAATAGTTTCTACGGGAATTGGCGCATTAGTAATTTTACTAGGAACTTTAGTTGCAGCATTTGCATCTACGCAAAAAGGCGCGGATGCTTTTACTAGGGCAATAGAACCAATAAAATTTGCTTTAGATGCCTTATTCGGAGTTATGCAAAAAGTTTCTGGTGTTTTATATGATAAAATTATAAAGGGGTTTCAAGACTTTCAAAAACTAAGTTTAGGGGACATATTTACTAAAATAGGAAATGCAATAAAAGATAATTTGCTAAGTAGATTAGAGGCTTTTAGCTTAATGGGCGAGGCAATAGTAAAAATCTTAGATGGCAAGATGAAAGAAGGGTTTATAGATTTAGGAGACGCAGTTGTACAAGCTGGTACTGGCATAAAAGATGCTAGCGGGAAAATAGAGGATGCTGGAGAGGCTATTGGGGAAGTTGTAGAAATAATGTCAGATGCGGCAGAAGAAGGTAAAAAATATGCAGAAGAGTTAATAAGTAGCGAGCAAGCACAAGTAAACTTTACCGCATCAATTTATGAAACTACTAAAGCTATAGAGAAGCAGCAAGAAATATCAGCAAACCAATCTGCATCATTATCGGATAGGCTAGCAGCTATTGACGAAGAAATAAGATTACAAGAGAAATTAACTAAGCAAAAACAGAATGAAATACAAGTAGAAATTAATTTATTTGTTCTTAAAAACAAAAACAAAGATAAAGGTAGAGACTATTACAAAACCTTATCTGAAATGCAGCTAAAATTAACTAAGCTAAAAGATGACGAAGTTAAGGTAGTTGACAAATTAAAAGATTCGCAAGAAGATTTAAAAAATAGTAGCGCGGCTGCCGCAAGGGATAGGATTACGGCATTAAATCAAGCTATTGCTACAGAAGAGCAGTTGCTAGGATTAGAATTGCAAGCGGAAGTTAAAAGACTAGAATTAAATAAGGCATCAACAGAGTTGACGGCAGTAGAATTAGAGGCAAAAACAGCGCTTTACGAAAAATATTACAAAGACCTTAAAGAACTTAGGGAGAAAAATAAAGAAGAAGAAGAAGAAACAGAACCATTATTTTCTGAATTAGAGTTAGAAGAAAAATTAGCCATAGTAAAACAAAAGGCTGGAGAAGTAGGAGGCGCAATACAAAACTTACTGGGTGGCATTTCTAATACTATTATGCTAAACATGCAAGCAGATATTAATGAGTTAGATAGTCAACTACAAAGAGGGTTAGTTAGTCAGCAAGAGTATGAGCAAAAGAAAGAGCAGATCGAAAAAAAGGCTAATGAAAAAAACAAGAAAGTACAGATCACGCAAGCTATAATTGGAGGAGCAACAGCCGCAGTACAAGCATTAGCAAGTACAACTATTCCTTTTCCTTTTTCTCTTGGAGCAGTAGCTATAATAGCTGCACAAACGGCTGCACAAGTAAAAGCTATACAAAGTCAGAAATTTGCCGAAGGAGGATTAATACAAGGCAATAGTCATGCACAAGGCGGTGTTCCGTTTTCGGTTGCTGGAAGAGGCGGATTCGAGGCAGAGGGCGGAGAATACATACATAAGACTAAGGCGGTTGACCATTACGGAGTGCCATTTATGAATGCCTTAAATAATTTACAAATACCTAAAATGTTTGCAGAGGGCGGTTATGTTACTCCGTCACCTATTGGCAGCGTAGGGAGTCAAGTATCACAAAGTTTAAGTGAGCAAGTAACTAGCTTGCAATCACAGAAGATTGAAGTAATTAATGTTGAGGAGAATTTTACGCAATTACAAAATAAAGTTAATAATGTCGAACAATCGAGAACGTATTAAAAAATGTTTAGAGTTAGCTGAAAAAGGAGCATTCCACAAGGATAACATTAAGCAACTAATTAAAGAGGATTTTTATAATATGAATAATGGCATAGATAGTATATTGAGCATATACGATAAGCTAGGCAGAAAGTATGGCTATTCTTCTAGGCACATTCGAACTATTTGCACAAATTAATAAAGTGAAAAAAAGGACATCAAGCATACATACCTTTACAATCATATGAATATTACACCATTTTTAAACGTAGCAAAAAAAGATAAGGTTGCAGATATTTCTATTACTGGGGATATTGGTTACAATTCTTGGGCGGATAACGAAGCGGATTACAAGAAAAATACTAGCGAAGCAATGGCAGCAGAATTGGATGCTATTCGCGCATTAGATGTAGATGTAATTAATGTTACTTTAGAGAGTTTAGGCGGAGACGTGCAACACGCATTGGCTATATACTCTATGTTAAAGAATAGCGGTGCAATAGTAAACACTTACTACAGAGGCGCAAACGCATCTTCCAGCACTATAATCGGAAGTGCGGCCACAAGTGTAGATAACATATATATGGACAATACGGGTTTGTTCCTAGTGCATAAGGTGATGACATTTAGCGAGGGTAATGTAAATGATATGTTAGCGACAATAAATGATTTAAATAAATGGCAAACATCCTTAGAACAAGCCTATATTAACATAGGAGTTAAGACAGAGGTTTTAACTGAATTAATGAATAGAAATGGCGGGCATGGAGAATGGCTGACAATGAGTGAGTGTATAGAGTACGGATTTGTAGGGAAGGAGTGGGAGACAAATAAAATACTTAACTATTCTAAAGAGACATTTAAAAACAAAAATATTTTAATACCTAATCAATTTAATAATCAAAAAAAGTACAAAATGGAGAAAAAAGAAACATTTTTAACCGAAGCACAAGAACTAGGAATGTTCGCAAAATTCCGAACATGGTTCAAGAATCTCGAAGAAGAGCAAATGCCGCAAGTCATTCCTTCTATCGAAGAGCAACCAGTTATGTCTGAAATAGACAAACTAAAAGCTGACAACGAAATGTTGTTAGAAGAAAGCGCTGCACATAAAATTGAAATGGAAGCAATGAGAGCTGAAATGGAACTTTTAAAAGCAGAATTGGCATCATTAAAACCACAAGAGGTTGAGCCAGAAGAAGTAGTTGAAGAAGTTGTCGCTGGCATCAAAAAAGATGACGAAGATGACAAAGACTATATTAAGAAGAAAGTTAAAGAAGAAATGAAAAACTTACTTTTAGATATTGCAACACCAACAAAAGGAAAATCAAACCCAGCTAAAACTAATTTAAAAGCATGGGAATTACATTTAAACAACTTTCAAAATTTTATTAAATAATGGCAATAACACCAAACATATCACCAAACACTTACGCGGGCAAAGACCTAGAAGGTGTGATAGCGCAATCCGTTTTACGAGGTAGAACGATTGAAGAGGGATTAGTGACAGTTCATACTGATATTGATTCAAAAGCAGTAGTAAAAACTATGGCTAATACATTAAATGTAGCAGACTCAGTAGCAGCTTTTGCAAGCGCTGGTTCTTTAAATTTAGGTGAGAAATATCTTGAACCGAAAACATTTATGGATGCAGTAGAATACGATTACTCAACATTGAATGCAACATGGTATGCATCTCAGCAGCCTAGAGGACGTGCTGGAGACTTTGTACCACCAGCAACTATTGAAGAAGCATTAATTGAGAATATGGCTGGAATACGTTCTAAATTTATTGACGCATCTATCTGGAGAGGTTCAGTGGCAGCTGGTCAATTATCTAAAATCACAGTTTCTGCATCATCTAATGTAGTAGCTGGATTAATTCCAACTTTAGAAGCGG
>JGI24003J15210_10000477_pt1 | contig 17110 bp, 10 predicted proteins | sample LinPmetageLP28_FD_15210 | JGI IMG/M metagenome (IMG submission 15210)
AGAAAATAATTGAAGCAGTAATAAAAAATAGTGGCTGCAACAATTGCTATAAAGATGGAGTAATCCAAGCGGATAAGATCGCAAAGATAAATGCTACTTACAGTAAAGATCGTACAGATCAAATCCAAGGTTTACCATCACTTGCTGCAGAGTTCAGTTGGAAAGAAGATGAGATCAAGGACTTCAAAAAACTACTTTTCAAAATAACTGGCAGAGATGTTACACCAGAGTTTACTCACGAGTTTGTTAATAGAATTGCTTATATGATGAAGCAAAAGAAATATTATGATCTCGAAGATAAAGAAATGTATGACGCAGAAGCTATTGATGTGAAGTATGCAAAGAAGTTTCCAAATTATACACCTTTGAAATGGTGGAAGATGCACCCAGATAGCAAAGTATGTGTAAATTTTACTTATAAACCTGGTGATCAAAATAGATTTGTAAACGTTGGTAAAAAACTAATGATTAATGTCTATGAAAAAAATGATCTACAGCCAGATAACAAAGTTGATACAGATGTTTATTATGATCTGTTAAAGACTGTAATACCACACGATGCAGAGCGTAAGCATTTCTTGGATTGGAAAGCATATCAATATCAAAATCCAGGAATGAAAATCAGACACGCACTCATATTGCAAAGTGATGAGTTTCAACTTGGTAAAGGTAGTTTGTTTGATGTGCATAGAGATATACTTGGACACGGTAACACTCGTAAGATTGAGTTAGAAGAAGCGTTGGACAAGGGAAAGGGTTATTTAATTAATGCAATAACTGTATTGATTGATGAAGCCAAATCTAGTGGTAGTTGGAGTGAGAAAGCTAAACTTATTAATACATTAAAAACAATTATAAGTGAGGGCAGCATAGGTGTTAGACAACTGTATAAAGAATATGCAGAGCAAGACACTTGCACTAATTACTGGATAAACACTAACTACAGAGACGCATTCCCACTACCATATAATGAAGTTAGGTATTGGGTATATTTCTCACCTGGCAAAAGAAACGATAGTTTACTGGACCGTTTTCACTTGCATAGAGAGCAGCATAATCTTGCAGCAGGTGTTTACTATGATTTATTAAACAGAGACTTAAGTAAGTTCAAACCACTTGGTGTTGCACCACACACAATCTACAGAGATCAAATGAGTAAGTTAGCTGATAGACCTCTTAATGATTTTGTGAAAGAGCAGTTTGAGCAAGGTGTTTTTCCGTTTGATAGAGATATGGTTACTACAGTTGAGTTATTTGATTTTATGAAAGTTGAAAAACGAATGCGTGTGACTAGAGAACGAGAAATTGCAAATGCTATTGAGCTGATAGGTGGTCGTAAAAAGCCAGGTTGTCCAGTTGAGGGAGTTGGAAAGTCTGTAACTATTTGGACAATCAGAGACTATGACAAATACAAAAACCATACTGCAAAAGAGTTAGGTAGGGTTTATGTGCCGTTCTATAGCGATGCTAGAAATAAATAGAAATGAGAATGGAGGTAAAAGAAAATGGGTAGAAGTACTAAAACAAAAACAAATATAAGAACGCATATGGTACCCACAAATGCTGAACAAGTGTTGAAACGTATTATGACTGATATGAGTACACACTTAAGAAGATCGAAAGAAACATACGCAATCAATAAAGAGTTGCCAAAGTTTCCTATGGTTGACTACGAAGAAATGAGAAGAATTGTACAAGCAAATTTTCAATATCTGGGAGTACAAATTCGTAAGTGGAAACGAGATAATACCTAATACGAACGAAGCGATGCAAATTGTAAAGCCATCAAATCTTTTCAACTGCAGTTAAGAATGAAATATTTTTTGACACTTTGCAATTTAGCTTCGTATGGCTCGAAATGAAAAAGTATTCAGCAGCTCCAAGAGGCGGTATTATTACGGTTACTTACTTTGAATGTTACCTTTAGAGACCTTGAAAAAGTTAGCCAATGTTAGCTTGAATAGATGCAAAAGATGAGTCTTATCAATAAATAATTCAGGTTAAGTGATGCTAACAACTTAACTTAAATCAAGGTAACAACGTCCCGCAATTCACCGTACATTTACAGTTTACCGTACATAAAAACGTAACTATGAAAGTCCTGTTTAGTCACGCGTAAATAACCTCTAAATAATCAGTAAGCCTTGCAAAGACTCAATTTAATTAAACGTTACTTCGTACAATAATCATTAACCGTACACAAAAACGTAACTTTCAAATGTTACGGTTATTCCTGGTAAATGTTACCTGATGATACCTACCAATTGTTCCGCCCAGTTCCCCCAAATGTTAACCAATGTATACTTGCAAAGTCACCTAATGTCCTTGGCCCTGGTCCAGGTTTTGTAAGACTTGTTGCGATTTATTTAATATCTGCGGCAGGGTGACCACCACTAGTATACCTAGTTAACCCAGTAAGTCTTTCGGAGGAATTTTTGGTAAATTTTTTGTGGAATATTTTTGGAATGTTATTTCAATATGGCTTTTCTAGAATTAGCCGCGTAGCAGGATTTGCACATAGGACCCGTGTTTGTTTCGAATTCACTAAAAGCAATTGTCATAGTACATTTAACCTCATCGTGATTGCCACAGAATATACATCTATCAACGGTCCGTTCTTGACTAAACTCTTTTGCAGTAACGTCAGTAGAATTTAAATTGTACCAGGCCATATCAACTAGAATATAGCCATTGGGAGTCCATACATAGCTAAATTTTTAAAATTTTTAAAATTTTCAACACGTGACTCCAAAACGTTTTTATAGACTCTAAATGAGTAGATCTAACTCTATAGGTAAAACTATTACCTCCCCTAAAACAAAAAGGGGTGGTGGGGGTCTTAAAAAGATTCTAATTTGCAAATCGTTCTGGTACCTCTACTTGGTGGACCGTCCGAGTCCTACAGGACGAGGACAGGAGAGAATTTTTGACTCTTGTTTGGGTAGCACTATGGTAGCACTTATTGTAGACACAGACTCACGTATGGGATAATCTAACAACAGAAAGAATAAACAACTTTAGTGATATTGTTATGTTATTCGTGGAAAGTTTGGCTCCTCGGGCAGGACTCGAACCTGCGACCAATTGATTAACAGTCAACTGCTCGCGCAACGTTGCTCTTTAGGCATTGTTAGCTTATTCGCAATCACACCTCCACGTCACATCACTCGGTAGCACTATGGTAGCAACAGAGGAGAAAATATGGCGTCAATTTATAAAAAACGTGGCAAGTGGTCTGCGTTAATTCGAAGATCATTTCATAAACCAATTCATAAAAGTTTTATATCAAAACAAGATGCACAACGTTGGGCAAGAGAAACTGAACGCTTGATTGAGGTAGGTCAATTTGTAGACACATCAGAAGCTAGTAAGACAACTCTTAAACAATTACTTGAACGTTATGAGAGAGAAGTTTCATCAAAGAAACGTACAGAGCAGGACCCATATTTAATTAAAAACATATGCAAGTTTGACTTTGTTACTAAAATGTTAACTCAAATTAACAGTTCAGATATTGCAGAGTTTCGTGACGCCAGATTAAAGTCTGTAAGTCCTAGTTCCGTTAATAGGGAGCTATCGATATTGAGCCATTGCATACATTTAGCAATTAATGAGTGGAAGTGTTACATCAGAGAAAATCCTGTTAAGCCTGGTTTAAGACTCAAAGAAAACCCGTCACGTACTAGACGTTTGTTGCCTGGTGAATATGAGAAGTTAATGAGTTCTTGCAAACTTAACTTTGCGTTCTGGTGTCCTATAATTGACTTTGCAATACATACTGGAATGAGACGAGGTGAGTTATTAAAGATTACCTGGGATATGGTTGATCTAGATAAGAAATATATAACTCTACCTGCAGAGATTACTAAAACAAACAAAGAAAGAAATGTACCGTTGCAGCCACACTCAATTAAAATTCTGCAGGAAATGCCAAGATCAATTCAAGGCAAAATATTTCCTATAGGTATTAAAAATTTTGAGAGGTCCTGGAATAGTATCTGTCGTAGAGCAGGTATTACAGGTTTAAGATTTCACGATTTAAAACGTGAGGCAATAAGTAGATTATTTGAGCAAGGTTTATCTGTAAGTGAGGTACGATTATTTGTTGGAAATTCACTGTCGACGTTGAGCGTATACACACAACATAACTCAACTACTGTTGCTGAAAAGCTAGCAAAATAGACTCATAATTGTTGCCCAAGTTTTGTCTAGATTGTTATCTTGAAAGAAGCAAAATCGATGTTATATAGACTCTTGTAGGTCCTTGATAAGATTTACTAGAGTTTATGTTTTAGAAGTTATCATAAACTGACAAGGCTCAAATTTCCTCGGTATGGTAAAAACCGTAATCCATATTAGGCCAGTAGATCAATAGAATAATAAATCATTAATAGTTACTGAAGAAACAAAACTTAAATGGCGTTTGTGAGTCTAGCCAGAAAGAAACTCAATTGATTTAATACAACGGCAAAATATGGAAATGGAAATGAATAGAAATTTTGAGAAGGGGATAATTGAATATCACAACAGAATTCATTGGACTTATCGTGGCCACGATAATAACGTTCCCTCATCTTCACACAATCTTCATCACTACTACCATAACGCCGTTGATGATTTAACGATTACAGCAGAGAGTAATCAACTCTGCTGTGGTCACTTAATCTCAATAGGAGGACGTTATGAAAATACCAAAATATCTTCAAACGAATAATGTTGTTAACATTGGTCACAACTCAAACAGATCAATTTCACAAGAAGCATATAAGCAACTGAAAGACACAATTACACGTGTACTTAATTCATTAGACGTAGCTGATAAAAAACATAGAGCATCACACGGTGATGACTATTTTTTTGCAGATGAATTAACAAATCCAAAAGATGTCGAAAGATATCCTGGTAGTCCAGTTGAATATGGAAAGTATCGTAGAGCAAATCCATATGAAAAGCAGAGTTTTGCAAGAGATACTGAATCCTTAATTGGTGGCGCTAGAAGTGAACTTATAATTGCTAAAATCAAATTAGATGAAGCAATTAATGGGGGTGACGATGAGTAATTACAAAGGTTATCTTCCAGGAATAAATCCAAACTATACTAAAAAGATATTGCAAGATGATGACGATAGATATTTTGCATTAGATAGTGGACGATTTGTTAACGGTCTAGGACAAGAAGTTAAAACTATGAAAGAGGCAGTTGCAGCAAATGATAAGATAGATGCTGAATACAACAAAGCCTGGCCGCCACAAAAAGCAATAAATGCAAAGCCAGTTAGAGCAATAAAATCTGTACCTGGTATTAATAAAAAACCAAAAAAAGATAGTGCAGGTTATGCAAAGCCTGGACCGTTTGAGAGTACATTAAATAAAATTATTGATTATGCTCCAAACAAAATTGCTAGACCTAAACAAAAAAGGATAACACCTAGCAACAGCTATCAAATACTAAAAAAACAAGAAGCTGAAACTCCTAATCGTAGCATAGATGCATCTGTGTTTTTTAATACTCCAGTAGATACTTTTCTTGCAGAAAGAGATGCACTTAAAAGATCTATAGAGCAAAGTAAAAAGGAGGAACAAGACTATAAAAGAAAAGTTGCAAAGAGAAACGACGACGATTTCAATAAAGGTCTTGGAAGTATAGCGGGGGTGATTGATGCCTAGAAAGAAAAAATCAATATCAGAGCTGTATCCTAAAAGTAAGCTAGTGAATAAATGTTTACTTAAAGATACCAAACGTGCACGAAAGAAACCTGCAGTTTGTGAGCATAATAAAATTGGTTACAAAGATTTAATGTACCTACTTATGCAATCACAGAAAGTTGTTGCTAACCTTGCAAAAGTTTTAGCATCAGTTGAGGTTAAGTTTGATGATGCAAAAGATACAGTCGAGTACATAACTCAATCTGCAACTAGTCAAATAAAAGCTAAAGAAGCTCAAATACAATTCTTAAAAGGAGCATTAAAAAGAGAGGGGGTAAATTTAGATGAAACGAAGCAATAACAATATAGACAAAGAGCTATACAGAGCACCTACTACAAAAGAGTCTATTGAGGCGGCTGTAAAAACTGCAATGAGTGAAACACCTGGAGAGGAGTTTCAATTAGACTTGATGCAAACACTATCTCAATACGACAAGTGGAAAGAGGCTAACCCAGACAAGTCTTACGATGATTTCTTAAGAGAAGTTGGACTAGATAGGGTTGAATTAAGTTCTGGCGGTTTATCCAAACAATCTTTACTTGAAATGCTTAAGAATGAATATCCGAAAGAATATGACAGGCTTAAAGCAGGGAAGTTATCACAAGAAGAATTATCAAAGATATTAAAAAATCTTGATACTGACGGTGTCCCATTTAGCAAAGGTGGTAAGGTATGAACTTAAACCCAATAGCAAATCTTTTAAAGACTGATGCAATATTATTCTGGAGTAATTTCGGAAGTAAAGCTGTTGCTGAAAGTTGGACTCAAAGATTAAATAAACAAATAAAAAGTGTAGAACAAATTAAGGACTACACAAACATTAACATAGCAACTGGACGTGAGAGTGGTGTTGTAGATACTGATTTAGATTGTGAAGAAGCAAATAAATTAGCTGATTACTTCCTACCTCAAACGGAGCTTGAATTTGGCCGTGAAAGCACTCCTAGAGCTCACAGACTATACAAAGTTATAGATCTAACTATTAAGCATACTAGAAACTATTGTAGTTTTGCGGACCCAAAAAAATCTATGTTAGTTGAGATCAGAGCTAACAAACATTACACGATGTGTTGGGGCCAATATGAAAACCAAGAGAAAGTTGTTTGGAGTAAGAGTGGTTTACCAACAGAGATAAGTTGGGAAGCACTTAACAAAGCTGTAGCATTGCTTGGTGTGGCTAGTGTTATCTTACGTAAGTATGCAAAGGAGGGGTTACGTAACGAGTATATACGTAAAATGGTTGCAACGTTATGGCAACATAAGTTGGAAAAATCCGATGCAGAAAAAATCATCAAGGCTGTAACAACTGTTGCAGGTGATGACACCGAGGAACGTCTTGCTAGAGTTGCAGATGTTTATAAAAGAGATCGTACAGAACAATTACTGGGTTTACCTGCGTTAGCTGCAGAGTTTAATTGGAAAGAAGATGAAGTCAAAGATTTCAAAAAACTACTTTTCAAAATAACTGGTAGAGACGTTACACCAGAGTTCACTCACGAGTTTGTTAATAGAATTGCTTATATGATGAAGCAAAAGAAATATTACGATCTTGAAGATAAGGAAATGTATGATGCAGAAGCTATCGATGTGAAGTATGCAAAGAAGTTTCCAAACTATACTCCCTTAAAATGGTGGAAGATGCACCCAGATAGCAAAGTATGTGTGGACTTTACTTACAAACCTGCCGATCAAAGTAGATTTGTTAACGTTAGTAAAAAACTAATGATTAATGTTTTCGAAAAAAATGATCTGCAGCCAGATAGTAAGGTTGATACAGATGTTTATTATGATCTGTTAAAGACTGTAATACCTCACGATGCAGAGCGTAATCACTTCTTAAATTGGAAAGCATATCAATATCAAAATCCTGGTAAGAAAATTAGACACGCATTGATCTTGCAAAGTGATGAGTTTCAACTTGGTAAAGGTAGTTTGTTTGATGTGCATAGAGATATACTTGGTACCAACAACACTCGTAAGATTGAGTTAGAAGAAGCACTAGATAAAGGTAAAGGATATTTAATTAATGCAATTACAGTATTAATTGATGAAGCAAAATCTAGTGGTAGTTGGAGTGAGAAAGCTAAACTTATTAATACATTAAAAACAATTATTAGTGAGGGGAGCATAGGTGTTAGACAACTGTATAAAGAATATGCAGAGCAAGACACTTGTACCAACTATTGGATAAACACTAACTATCGAGACGCATTTCCACTACCATACAACGAAGTTAGGTACTGGGTTTATTTTAGTCCTGGCAAAAGGAATGACGGTTTATTGGACCGTTATCACTTGCATAGAGAACAACATAATCTTGCGGCAGGTGTTTATGCAGATTTATTAGACAGAGACTTAAGCAAGTTCAAACCGTTAGGTGTTGCACCACACACAATCTACAGAGATCAAATGAGTAAGTTAGCTGATAGACCTCTAAATGATTTTGTGAAAGAGCAGTTTGAGCAAGGTGTGTTTCCGTTTGATAGAGATATGGTTACTACAGTTGAGTTGTTTGACTTTTTAAAAGTTGAAAAACGTATGCGGGTAACTAGAGAGCGTGAAATAGCAAATGCATTAGAGCTTATAGGGGGTCGTAAAAAGCCAGGTTGTCCAGTAGATCAAGTTGGAAAATCTGTAACTATTTGGACGATCAGAGACTATGACAAATACAAAAACCATACTGCAAAAGAGTTAGGTAGGGTTTATGTGCCGTTCTTTAGCGATGCTAGAAATAAATAGAAATGAGAATGGAGGTAAGAGAAGAATGGGAAGAAGTACAAAAACAAAAACAAACATAAGAACGCATATGGTTCCCACTAATGCTGAACAAGTGTTGAAACGTATTATGACTGATATGAGTACACACTTAAGAAGATCAAAAGAAACATATGCAATTAATGGTGAGTTGCCAAAATTCCCAATGGTTGACTATGAGGAATTGAGGAGGATTGTACAATCCAACTTCCAATATTTAGGTGTACAAATTCGTAAGTGGAAACGAGATAACACCTAATACGAACGAAGCGATGCAAATTGTAAAGCCGTCAAATCTTTCCAACTGCAGTTAAGAATGAAATATTTTTTGACACTTTGCAATTTAGCTTCGTATGGCTCGAAATGAAAAAGTTTTCAGCAGCTCCAAGAGGCGGTATTATTACGGTTACTTACTTTGAATGTTACCTTTAGAGACCTTGAAAAAGTTAGCCAATGTTAGCTTGAATAGATGCAAAAGATGAGTCTTATCAATAAATAATTCAGGTTAAGTGATGCTAACAACTTAACTTAAATCAAGGTAACAACGTCCCGCAATTCACCGTACATTTACAGTTTACCGTACATAAAAACGTAACTATGAAAGTCCTGTTTAGTCACGCGTAAATAACCTCTAAATAATCAGTAAGCCTTGCAAAGACTCAATTTAATTAAACGTTACTTCGTACAATAATCATTAACCGTACACAAAAACGTAACTTTCAAATGTTACGGTTATTCCTGGTAAATGTTACCTGATGATACCTACCAATTGTTCCGCCCAGTTCCCCCAAATGTTAACCAATGTATACTTGCAAAGTCACCTAATGTCCTTGGCCCTGGTCCAGGTTTTGTAAGACTTGTTGCGATTTATTTAATATCTGCGGCAGGGTGACCACCACTAGTATACCTAGTTAACCCAGTAAGTCTTTCGGAGGAATTTTTGGTAAATTTTTTGTGGAATATTTTTGGAATGTTATTTCAATATGGCTTTTCTAGAATTAGCCGCGTAGCAGGATTTGCACATAGGACCCGTGTTTGTTTCGAATTCACTAAAAGCAATTGTCATAGTACATTTAACCTCATCGTGATTGCCACAGAATATACATCTATCAACGGTCCGTTCTTGACTAAACTCTTTTGCAGTAACGTCAGTAGAATTTAAATTGTACCAGGCCATATCAACTAGAATATAGCCATTGGGAGTCCATACATAGCTAAATTTTTAAAATTTTTAAAATTTTCAACACGTGACTCCAAAACGTTTTTATAGACTCTAAATGAGTAGATCTAACTCTATAGGTAAAACTATTACCTCCCCTAAAACAAAAAGGGGTGGTGGGGGTCTTAAAAAGATTCTAATTTGCAAATCGTTCTGGTACCTCTACTTGGTGGACCGTCCGAGTCCTACAGGACGAGGACAGGAGAGAATTTTTGACTCTTGTTTGGGTAGCACTATGGTAGCACTTATTGTAGACACAGACTCACGTATGGGATAATCTAACAACAGAAAGAATAAACAACTTTAGTGATATTGTTATGTTATTCGTGGAAAGTTTGGCTCCTCGGGCAGGACTCGAACCTGCGACCAATTGATTAACAGTCAACTGCTCGCGCAACGTTGCTCTTTAGGCATTGTTAGCTTATTCGCAATCACACCTCCACGTCACATCACTCGGTAGCACTATGGTAGCAACAGAGGAGAAAATATGGCGTCAATTTATAAAAAACGTGGCAAGTGGTCTGCGTTAATTCGAAGATCATTTCATAAACCAATTCATAAAAGTTTTATATCAAAACAAGATGCACAACGTTGGGCAAGAGAAACTGAACGCTTGATTGAGGTAGGTCAATTTGTAGACACATCAGAAGCTAGTAAGACAACTCTTAAACAATTACTTGAACGTTATGAGAGAGAAGTTTCATCAAAGAAACGTACAGAGCAGGACCCATATTTAATTAAAAACATATGCAAGTTTGACTTTGTTACTAAAATGTTAACTCAAATTAACAGTTCAGATATTGCAGAGTTTCGTGACGCCAGATTAAAGTCTGTAAGTCCTAGTTCCGTTAATAGGGAGCTATCGATATTGAGCCATTGCATACATTTAGCAATTAATGAGTGGAAGTGTTACATCAGAGAAAATCCTGTTAAGCCTGGTTTAAGACTCAAAGAAAACCCGTCACGTACTAGACGTTTGTTGCCTGGTGAATATGAGAAGTTAATGAGTTCTTGCAAACTTAACTTTGCGTTCTGGTGTCCTATAATTGACTTTGCAATACATACTGGAATGAGACGAGGTGAGTTATTAAAGATTACCTGGGATATGGTTGATCTAGATAAGAAATATATAACTCTACCTGCAGAGATTACTAAAACAAACAAAGAAAGAAATGTACCGTTGCAGCCACACTCAATTAAAATTCTGCAGGAAATGCCAAGATCAATTCAAGGCAAAATATTTCCTATAGGTATTAAAAATTTTGAGAGGTCCTGGAATAGTATCTGTCGTAGAGCAGGTATTACAGGTTTAAGATTTCACGATTTAAAACGTGAGGCAATAAGTAGATTATTTGAGCAAGGTTTATCTGTAAGTGAGGTACGATTATTTGTTGGAAATTCACTGTCGACGTTGAGCGTATACACACAACATAACTCAACTACTGTTGCTGAAAAGCTAGCAAAATAGACTCATAATTGTTGCCCAAGTTTTGTCTAGATTGTTATCTTGAAAGAAGCAAAATCGATGTTATATAGACTCTTGTAGGTCCTTGATAAGATTTACTAGAGTTTATGTTTTAGAAGTTATCATAAACTGACAAGGCTCAAATTTCCTCGGTATGGTAAAAACCGTAATCCATATTAGGCCAGTAGATCAATAGAATAATAAATCATTAATAGTTACTGAAGAAACAAAACTTAAATGGCGTTTGTGAGTCTAGCCAGAAAGAAACTCAATTGATTTAATACAACGGCAAAATATGGAAATGGAAATGAATAGAAATTTTGAGAAGGGGATAATTGAATATCACAACAGAATTCATTGGACTTATCGTGGCCACGATAATAACGTTCCCTCATCTTCACACAATCTTCATCACTACTACCATAACGCCGTTGATGATTTAACGATTACAGCAGAGAGTAATCAACTCTGCTGTGGTCACTTAATCTCAATAGGAGGACGTTATGAAAATACCAAAATATCTTCAAACGAATAATGTTGTTAACATTGGTCACAACTCAAACAGATCAATTTCACAAGAAGCATATAAGCAACTGAAAGACACAATTACACGTGTACTTAATTCATTAGACGTAGCTGATAAAAAACATAGAGCATCACACGGTGATGACTATTTTTTTGCAGATGAATTAACAAATCCAAAAGATGTCGAAAGATATCCTGGTAGTCCAGTTGAATATGGAAAGTATCGTAGAGCAAATCCATATGAAAAGCAGAGTTTTGCAAGAGATACTGAATCCTTAATTGGTGGCGCTAGAAGTGAACTTATAATTGCTAAAATCAAATTAGATGAAGCAATTAATGGGGGTGACGATGAGTAATTACAAAGGTTATCTTCCAGGAATAAATCCAAACTATACTAAAAAGATATTGCAAGATGATGACGATAGATATTTTGCATTAGATAGTGGACGATTTGTTAACGGTCTAGGACAAGAAGTTAAAACTATGAAAGAGGCAGTTGCAGCAAATGATAAGATAGATGCTGAATACAACAAAGCCTGGCCGCCACAAAAAGCAATAAATGCAAAGCCAGTTAGAGCAATAAAATCTGTACCTGGTATTAATAAAAAACCAAAAAAAGATAGTGCAGGTTATGCAAAGCCTGGACCGTTTGAGAGTACATTAAATAAAATTATTGATTATGCTCCAAACAAAATTGCTAGACCTAAACAAAAAAGGATAACACCTAGCAACAGCTATCAAATACTAAAAAAACAAGAAGCTGAAACTCCTAATCGTAGCATAGATGCATCTGTGTTTTTTAATACTCCAGTAGATACTTTTCTTGCAGAAAGAGATGCACTTAAAAGATCTATAGAGCAAAGTAAAAAGGAGGAACAAGACTATAAAAGAAAAGTTGCAAAGAGAAACGACGACGATTTCAATAAAGGTCTTGGAAGTATAGCGGGGGTGATTGATGCCTAGAAAGAAAAAATCAATATCAGAGCTGTATCCTAAAAGTAAGCTAGTGAATAAATGTTTACTTAAAGATACCAAACGTGCACGAAAGAAACCTGCAGTTTGTGAGCATAATAAAATTGGTTACAAAGATTTAATGTACCTACTTATGCAATCACAGAAAGTTGTTGCTAACCTTGCAAAAGTTTTAGCATCAGTTGAGGTTAAGTTTGATGATGCAAAAGATACAGTCGAGTACATAACTCAATCTGCAACTAGTCAAATAAAAGCTAAAGAAGCTCAAATACAATTCTTAAAAGGAGCATTAAAAAGAGAGGGGGTAAATTTAGATGAAACGAAGCAATAACAATATAGACAAAGAGCTATACAGAGCACCTACTACAAAAGAGTCTATTGAGGCGGCTGTAAAAACTGCAATGAGTGAAACACCTGGAGAGGAGTTTCAATTAGACTTGATGCAAACACTATCTCAATACGACAAGTGGAAAGAGGCTAACCCAGACAAGTCTTACGATGATTTCTTAAGAGAAGTTGGACTAGATAGGGTTGAATTAAGTTCTGGCGGTTTATCCAAACAATCTTTACTTGAAATGCTTAAGAATGAATATCCGAAAGAATATGACAGGCTTAAAGCAGGGAAGTTATCACAAGAAGAATTATCAAAGATATTAAAAAATCTTGATACTGACGGTGTCCCATTTAGCAAAGGTGGTAAGGTATGAACTTAAACCCAATAGCAAATCTTTTAAAGACTGATGCAATATTATTCTGGAGTAATTTCGGAAGTAAAGCTGTTGCTGAAAGTTGGACTCAAAGATTAAATAAACAAATAAAAAGTGTAGAACAAATTAAGGACTACACAAACATTAACATAGCAACTGGACGTGAGAGTGGTGTTGTAGATACTGATTTAGATTGTGAAGAAGCAAATAAATTAGCTGATTACTTCCTACCTCAAACGGAGCTTGAATTTGGCCGTGAAAGCACTCCTAGAGCTCACAGACTATACAAAGTTATAGATCTAACTATTAAGCATACTAGAAACTATTGTAGTTTTGCGGACCCAAAAAAATCTATGTTAGTTGAGATCAGAGCTAACAAACATTACACGATGTGTTGGGGCCAATATGAAAACCAAGAGAAAGTTGTTTGGAGTAAGAGTGGTTTACCAACAGAGATAAGTTGGGAAGCACTTAACAAAGCTGTAGCATTGCTTGGTGTGGCTAGTGTTATCTTACGTAAGTATGCAAAGGAGGGGTTACGTAACGAGTATATACGTAAAATGGTTGCAACGTTATGGCAACATAAGTTGGAAAAATCCGATGCAGAAAAAATCATCAAGGCTGTAACAACTGTTGCAGGTGATGACACCGAGGAACGTCTTGCTAGAGTTGCAGATGTTTATAAAAGAGATCGTACAGAACAATTACTGGGTTTACCTGCGTTAGCTGCAGAGTTTAATTGGAAAGAAGATGAAGTCAAAGATTTCAAAAAACTACTTTTCAAAATAACTGGTAGAGACGTTACACCAGAGTTCACTCACGAGTTTGTTAATAGAATTGCTTATATGATGAAGCAAAAGAAATATTACGATCTTGAAGATAAGGAAATGTATGATGCAGAAGCTATCGATGTGAAGTATGCAAAGAAGTTTCCAAACTATACTCCCTTAAAATGGTGGAAGATGCACCCAGATAGCAAAGTATGTGTGGACTTTACTTACAAACCTGCCGATCAAAGTAGATTTGTTAACGTTAGTAAAAAACTAATGATTAATGTTTTCGAAAAAAATGATCTGCAGCCAGATAGTAAGGTTGATACAGATGTTTATTATGATCTGTTAAAGACTGTAATACCTCACGATGCAGAGCGTAATCACTTCTTAAATTGGAAAGCATATCAATATCAAAATCCTGGTAAGAAAATTAGACACGCATTGATCTTGCAAAGTGATGAGTTTCAACTTGGTAAAGGTAGTTTGTTTGATGTGCATAGAGATATACTTGGTACCAACAACACTCGTAAGATTGAGTTAGAAGAAGCACTAGATAAAGGTAAAGGATATTTAATTAATGCAATTACAGTATTAATTGATGAAGCAAAATCTAGTGGTAGTTGGAGTGAGAAAGCTAAACTTATTAATACATTAAAAACAATTATTAGTGAGGGGAGCATAGGTGTTAGACAACTGTATAAAGAATATGCAGAGCAAGACACTTGTACCAACTATTGGATAAACACTAACTATCGAGACGCATTTCCACTACCATACAACGAAGTTAGGTACTGGGTTTATTTTAGTCCTGGCAAAAGGAATGACGGTTTATTGGACCGTTATCACTTGCATAGAGAACAACATAATCTTGCGGCAGGTGTTTATGCAGATTTATTAGACAGAGACTTAAGCAAGTTCAAACCGTTAGGTGTTGCACCACACACAATCTACAGAGATCAAATGAGTAAGTTAGCTGATAGACCTCTAAATGATTTTGTGAAAGAGCAGTTTGAGCAAGGTGTGTTTCCGTTTGATAGAGATATGGTTACTACAGTTGAGTTGTTTGACTTTTTAAAAGTTGAAAAACGTATGCGGGTAACTAGAGAGCGTGAAATAGCAAATGCATTAGAGCTTATAGGGGGTCGTAAAAAGCCAGGTTGTCCAGTAGATCAAGTTGGAAAATCTGTAACTATTTGGACGATCAGAGACTATGACAAATACAAAAACCATACTGCAAAAGAGTTAGGTAGGGTTTATGTGCCGTTCTTTAGCGATGCTAGAAATAAATAGAAATGAGAATGGAGGTAAGAGAAGAATGGGAAGAAGTACAAAAACAAAAACAAACATAAGAACGCATATGGTTCCCACTAATGCTGAACAAGTGTTGAAACGTATTATGACTGATATGAGTACACACTTAAGAAGATCAAAAGAAACATATGCAATTAATGGTGAGTTGCCAAAATTCCCAATGGTTGACTATGAGGAATTGAGGAGGATTGTACAATCCAACTTCCAATATTTAGGTGTACAAATTCGTAAGTGGAAACGAGATAACACCTAATACGAACGAAGCGATGCAAATTGTAAAGCCGTCAAATCTTTCCAACTGCAGTTAAGAATGAAATATTTTTTGACACTTTGCAATTTAGCTTCGTATGGCTCGAAATGAAAAAGTTTTCAGCAGCTCCAAGAGGCGGTATTATTACGGTTACTTACTTTGAATGTTACCTTTAGAGACCTTGAAAAAGTTAGCCAATGTTAGCTTGAATAGATGCAAAAGATGAGTCTTATCAATAAATAATTCAGGTTAAGTGATGCTAACAACTTAACTTAAATCAAGGTAACAACGTCCCGCAATTCACCGTACATTTACAGTTTACCGTACATAAAAACGTAACTATGAAAGTCCTGTTTAGTCACGCGTAAATAACCTCTAAATAATCAGTAAGCCTTGCAAAGACTCAATTTAATTAAACGTTACTTCGTACAATAATCATTAACCGTACACAAAAACGTAACTTTCAAATGTTACGGTTATTCCTGGTAAATGTTACCTGATGATACCTACCAATTGTTCCGCCCAGTTCCCCCAAATGTTAACCAATGTATACTTGCAAAGTCACCTAATGTCCTTGGCCCTGGTCCAGGTTTTGTAAGACTTGTTGCGATTTATTTAATATCTGCGGCAGGGTGACCACCACTAGTATACCTAGTTAACCCAGTAAGTCTTTCGGAGGAATTTTTGGTAAATTTTTTGTGGAATATTTTTGGAATGTTATTTCAATATGGCTTTTCTAGAATTAGCCGCGTAGCAGGATTTGCACATAGGACCCGTGTTTGTTTCGAATTCACTAAAAGCAATTGTCATAGTACATTTAACCTCATCGTGATTGCCACAGAATATACATCTATCAACGGTCCGTTCTTGACTAAACTCTTTTGCAGTAACGTCAGTAGAATTTAAATTGTACCAGGCCATATCAACTAGAATATAGCCATTGGGAGTCCATACATAGCTAAATTTTTAAAATTTTTAAAATTTTCAACACGTGACTCCAAAACGTTTTTATAGACTCTAAATGAGTAGATCTAACTCTATAGGTAAAACTATTACCTCCCCTAAAACAAAAAGGGGTGGTGGGGGTCTTAAAAAGATTCTAATTTGCAAATCGTTCTGGTACCTCTACTTGGTGGACCGTCCGAGTCCTACAGGACGAGGACAGGAGAGAATTTTTGACTCTTGTTTGGGTAGCACTATGGTAGCACTTATTGTAGACACAGACTCACGTATGGGATAATCTAACAACAGAAAGAATAAACAACTTTAGTGATATTGTTATGTTATTCGTGGAAAGTTTGGCTCCTCGGGCAGGACTCGAACCTGCGACCAATTGATTAACAGTCAACTGCTCGCGCAACGTTGCTCTTTAGGCATTGTTAGCTTATTCGCAATCACACCTCCACGTCACATCACTCGGTAGCACT
>JGI24003J15210_10000488_pt1 | contig 16940 bp, 22 predicted proteins | sample LinPmetageLP28_FD_15210 | JGI IMG/M metagenome (IMG submission 15210)
CCCATTTAATAAATCCTGGATCTGCATCAACAAAGAATCCTACTTTATTTGGATTCTTAGCATCGCCACCTTTCCAATAAGCTTCTGGTGTAGTTGTAGTAAAATCAGCATCTGAAATTTTATCTAAAGCAAGACTAGCAAATTTTTGCATATCTTTTGCAATTCCGCCTCTCCATCTTGAACCACCGTCTTGTGCAGCAAATTGTCTTAATATATCTGAACTGTATTTCTCAGTAAGTAGTTCAATGTCCAGAGACTCTTTAAATAATTTATAGTCTTTAATATGTTCCATGTTAAATAGTTTATTTTCTTTATTTATTCAACCAGGATGGAGTTATTTTTGAATTTCCTTTACTCCTAAATGTTGCTGAATTATTTTGATGATTTCATTATCTTGATTACCTATTCCCATCTGTTGCCATTCACTATCAGAAATAATAGAACCGACCTGTGATGCCAGGCCGGTTTCTGTTATTAAGGCATCCACTCCTCGTGTATACCAATTTCTTAGCTCTGATACTCCACCTCTATTATAGAGCCTGATAACTTGATCATTATCTATATGTCTTTTGTGGAATCCCATTATTAAACTTTTTCTACAACTGGATCAACTTCATCCATTAGATTATTTAATTCTTCTTCAGCTTCATGATAATCAGAAATAGCAACATCAAGAATAACATCTGGATTGTTAACTTCTTTATCTAATTCTGACATATTAGTATGATTTTCTCTTAATGCTTGGTTATCTTCATGAACCTTTCCAACTACTTTCGAAAGATCTTGGCCAAATGCAGCCATCATTTCTACGAAATCACGAGCAGTAAAGAATCCTTTACCTTTCATTGAAGTAATCATAGTCCAAAAGATACTAATACTTGTACCTCTTAATTTAATAATACCATTCCAATCTTTTTCTCTAACAATCGGTTGTTGTTCTTTTAGGTTAGAATACAGCATAATTAAACCGGTCGCAGTTGTATGACCCCAATCAGCTTCTTTTTCTAAAAACTTCATTATTTGTTTATAAAGTTTTGCAGAACCTACAGGAATATCATACTCATTAGTTTGAAGAGCTCTAAGTAATTCTTCATTCTTTGCTAATGCTGCTTTTTTATCTGCGATGATTTCACTCATCTTACGAGGGTTTTTATTCTCTATTTCTGATGCTAAGTTTTCTTGCTCTTTTTTAGAACCAACTTTACCTTTTGTTTCTTCGTTTAATTTAATTGTTTTTGCCATCTTTATTTGTTTTTGTTTTAGTTTTAGGCGCTGATGCCTGAAATTCTTTATTAATATTTAAACATTTACTACATTCCATTGTATCTAATGGTAATAATCTATCTTGGCCATCGGGTGAAATAAACCTACTTACTTTTCTTAAAAAGAAAGCTGGCCTAAAAACATTATGACCACATTCATCACATACGATTTCCGTAGTTGAATCTATATCTACATTCATTTGTTTACCTTCCATTGCCATTATTAATTATATGGTTTTATTCTTTTTTGTTTTAATTTTATTTACATAATCTTCTAAATTAATTTTTGCTTTCCAATTTAATTTAGTTTCTGTATCTGACGGAAATTCCTCGCTTGTAAATCTTTCTCCTCTTCTTTCAGGTTTAAGCTCCCATTCCCCACCAAACATTTTTGCTATATCAACAATGCTTATGTTAATACCTGATCTTAAATGCCATTCTCCATTATTATCTCTTTCAGATACTTTAATAAGACCACTTATAATATCATCTATATGAGTGAAATCTCGAGTTTGTGTTCCTGGTGAAACAACCGTATATTTTTTACCTTCATTATATTGTTTTTCAAATATTCCAATTACTGTTGCATAATCGCCTGATGTAATTTGCCCTGGCCCATATACATTAAAGAAATAACATATTTCATATTTAAGATCATACCAATTACTATAATTTTTAATTAGCTCAACCATCTTAGCTTTCATCCAAGCATAAGGAGAAAGATTTTCATCTTGACCATTATTTCCAAATTTAGAACTAGATGCTGAATAAATTAATTTAGCATTCCATTTTTTACATAACTCTAACATAATAGGTGTTCCTGATAAAATAGAACGCTGTACAAAATTTATATCTCTAAATGATTTTACTATTCTACTATATTCTCCAAAGTGATAAACTATATTAAATTCTCTATCCTTAAATATTGTATCTGCATCCCAGGTATTACCTTTAATATACTCTACACCTTTAATATGATTTTCTACTTTACCTGTAAAATAATTATCTAATGATGTGATGTCTGCTAGCTTATCATCTTTTATTAATTTTTTAATAAGACTAGTACCGATAAAACCAGCACCACCGGTTACTAATATCTTTTTCATTTTCTAAGTGTTTTATTATAGGCTACTCTTTCAATAGGACTTAAACTTTCATACCATTGAGCAAATTCACCACCTGTTATTTTTAAAGATTCTTTTTTAATTCTTTTAAGTATTTCTTTCATAATGGCTGTTTATTATTATATGTAATAAAATAAAATTGTTTTTATAGACAACTGAAATATCTCTCACCCCTGTCACAAAGTATTGTTATTACATTTTTCTTATCATTATCTCTCATCCATTGAAATGATGCCATTACATTGGCGCCTGCACTTATTCCTACAAACAATCCATATCTTAACGCTAAGTGCTTTGCAACTTTTTTTGCGCATTCAGTATGAACAGTTCTAATATCTTTTATTTTATTTAAATCCACCATAAATTTACTACCATCACCGATTCCTTGAATACCATGTAAACCGGGATCTCCCCCGCTCATTACGGCACTCTCTGCAGGCTCGACTGCTATTAAACATAACCCAGGAAATTGTTCTTGTAAATATTTCCCAGCTCCCATTATTGTACCACCAGTTCCTGTACCTGCAACTAATGCCTGGGGCCAAATATTTTCATCTGAATTTAATGCTCTGAATTGTCTATTGATCTCAGGTCCTGTATTTTTATAATGAGCTTCTATATTTAATGGATTATGAAATTGATTGCAATTAAACCACCCAGAAGATTCTGCTAGAGTATCTCTCATTTCAATTGCTCCATCGAAATCTCCTTCTCCAACTTCTATTAGGTCTGCACCATAGAACCTCAACATTTGCTTGCGTTCTTCTGACATATTAGAAGGCATAACAATTTTTATATTGTACCCTCTCTCTGCAGCTAACATAGCAAAGGCAATCCCAGTGTTACCTGATGTTGCTTCTATTAAAGTGTCACCTTTTTCGATTAGCTTATTATCCTCAGCATGATTAAGAATATAAGTAGCCATCCTATCTTTAACAGAACCGCTAGGATTCATAAATTCAGCTTTACCCCAAACTGTATAACCACCTAACCTAATTGGTATTAATGGTGTATTTCCAACGCTATATGATAATTTCATTTAAACATAAATTATTTTGTTTTCATCTATAAAAGAAGATTCAGATATTAAAGGTGGTTTTAAATTTTTAATAGTAGACCACAAGATTGATCCTGCAATATCATTATCTGTAAATTTAGAAGTTTTATAAAATTGAGAATCTAATTTTTGTAATCTGGCATTAAACATAGAAGTACCCCCATATCCAAATGTACTATCTGACCATATCCATGACTTATAGTCCGGACAATTTGGATCAAAATCAACATAAAGATTACATTGTATAAAAAGTTTAGTAGATATACCTCCTGCATTACCTACAGAAAAGACAGCCTTTGCTCCCATAAAACAAGCTATCATTTCTTCATAAGATAATTTAACCTCAGAATAATTTGTATCAATAACTGATAAAGGTATTCCTTGAGATAAAAGATACTCCTTAAGGTTAGGTGCATCTGCCATCGTAGTATTAATTACCTTAAGCCCTTCTTGTAATGATTTAACTATAACATTTTGAAATAGCATATTTCTTCTAGACTTTGAAGAATTTTTAAAATGCCTACCATCAACTACAATATAATCACCCATGCCTTTGTATTTTTGATAGACTGATTTTCTACAGTTAAGAAATTTCATATTATCACTTTTTATTAATCTAGTCATAGATGTAAAATTTATAACATAAGGGTGTGGACTAGTAGGATATGCAATATGAGGTATATCTATTTCTTTTATATTATTATCTTTACAATAAGAAGAAATCTTTTCACCTTCTTTAATATATTCAGGTAATAAATGACTAGGTGACGGTGCCAACTTTTGAAATCTTTCAAAGTAATCAAAACCTGCCCACTCTTTAGAGATAATAAATCTATCTGTGTATGGAAATAATCCTAACATACTAGGTGGAATTGATAAATATAATTCATACTCTTCATCATACCTTTCAACAGTAGGAAATTCTTTCCAGTCTTCTATAAAAAGATTGTACTCAAATAATTGATTAAATTCATAAAAAGGTTTAACTGGTATATAATACTTTATCATACTTTTTTACCTATAGTTCTACGATTAATATCATCGTGATTAAATTCAGCCCAATATAATTCAAATGCTACCCCATCCTCTAAACCTTCGAATTGATGAAACTTACCAGGCTTAACGGTAGTGAAGTCGCCTGCTTCTAATATTGTTTCATCAATTAGGTTCTGGTCATCTTGCCAAACACGAATTAACATTTTACCTGATTCAACATAAAAACCATTCCACTTAAATGTATGTTCATGCTCAGAACATTTGTATCCTGCTTTAAATTCTATTCTATGAAATTCTAATACACCATTTTTATGTATCAGTTCCGTATTACCCCAAATTTTACCTGCTTTCATTATAATTTATTCATCCAATGGTTAATCATGTCATCTAATAAAGATTCAAAGTTATGTTTAGGTTTCCATCCTAATTTTCTTAATTCACTTGAATCTCCTTTTAAATCTCTCAACTCTTCTGCTCTAAGAAACTTAGGATTCATAGTAACATAATCTTTATAATTTAAATCTAACTTATTAAATACATATTCACATAAATCTTTTACACTATGTGAAACACCAGTTGCACAAACATAATCTCCTGGTACATCTTGTTGTAACATTAACCACATTGCTTCAACATAATCTTTAGCATGCCCCCAATCTCTAGTAGCATCTAAATTACCTAATGACAAATTATCTCTTAAACCTTTTTTAATCTCAACAGCAGTTTTAACTACTTTGTTAGTTACAAAGTTAGTGCCTCTTCTAGGAGATTCATGATTAAATAAAATACCATTAGAAACAAATAAGTTATAAGCATTTCTATAATTTCTACATATATTATATGAAAATACTTTTGCACAGCCATAAGGTGATACTGGATTTAATGGAGTTGATTCTCTCTGAAAACCATCTTCATCGATTGAATTACCAAACATTTCAGATGAAGATGCTTGATACATTTTAATAGATGTATCTGTTAATTTAATTGCCTCTAATAAATTTAGAGTTCCAATACCAGTTGTTTGTGCAGTATAGATAGGTTGGTCAAAACTTATTCTTACGTGAGATTGCGCTGCTAAATTATAAATTTCATCTGGCTGAGATAATTGTATTACTCTAATTAATGATGCTAAATCATTTAAGTCAGCATATTCTAATCTTATATCATTAAATATAGAATCTAGTCTAGATGTTTGATTTTCAGCAACAGAATTACGCTTAACTGTACCCCATACTTCATACTCTTTTTCTAATAAAAATTCAGCTAAGTAAGATCCGTCTTGGCCATTAATTCCTGTTATTAGTGCAGTTTTCTTTTTCATAATTTTTAATTTATTATTTTTTTGTCATTAATATACCACAAGTAAAAGGAGGCCCATCAGTATCTTGTATCATGCAGTCAGAAACATATTTATGAACTGCACTAAATTCAAATCCAGGTAGACATTCTTTAACCATATCAAAAAAGTTTTCATGATTATGATACCCCTCTATTAATAAAATATATTTACTTGATATCTTACCCATATTCTTAAGGAATTGTTTTCCTTTTTCTGTGTTTAAGTGCATAACTACTGCCTGTGAATAAACAAATTCATGTTGACCAACATCATGTTTTAGGTTTTCTTCAGAAAAGTCCATAACATACATATTCTTTTGAATGTCATCCGATATATTAGAAAACTTTAGTCCAAAGTCCATCTGAGTCTGCAAAAGATCAGTCCCAGATATCTTAGCATCTGGTAGTATTTTACTTAAGTTTTTGAGATGGTAACATCCACCGAAACCACATTCAAATATAGATTTTACTTTTAAATTGTAAGCAGTATGATAAAGCTCTTTCCAATTAGCGTGAAGATTATCTTTAAAAATAATTTCTCCATTCTTTTCTTTAAAGTCACTAATGAAAAAATCATTATGATCATCTCTTTTCATTTCTTTTAACTGTGCGCTATATTCATCGGTATAATTTACCCAGCGGTATTCATCGTTCCTTTTCATTTATTTTAATTTATTTTTTAATTCTTTTAAAAGCTATTAATAATATCAGAGATTAGCTTTATGGATCCAATTGTTAAGTCTTGGTGATTAGGAATATAAAAACCTGATTTATCTAATGATTCACAGTTAGGTAATGATGGAATATCATTTTCATTATACCACATAGGTTTGTTTGCCATATTGCCCGCTATCAAAGGCCTAACTTCAATATTATTATCCTGTAATTCTTTAATAATGTCATCTCTTTTTGAATGTAATACAGGAATAGCAAAACTAGAAACAAAATCATTTTCATTTTCTTTTAGTTCTAATTCATTATTTTTTATTAAATTTATATAATGCTTAAAATTAATTCTACGTCTTTTAGAATAATCATCTAATTTTTTTATAGCTCTCAAACCTATAAATGCTTGTAGGTCTGTAGATCTTACATTCATCCCAGGTACATAAAAATTATACAATGAATTAAATTCTGTACATTTATATTTATTTCTTAATTCTTTTTGCTTAGTTTTAGGTAAATCCCTATCCCAGCCATGACTTCTGATCATTAACAGTAAATGATATAAATCTTCATCATCAGTATTAATAAAACCACCTTCTATTGTAGATAGGTGATGCCCAAAATACATTGAATAAAAAGATGCTAGTCCAAAACTTCCTAAATACTTATTCTGATATTTAGATCCCATGCTCTCACATACATCTTCTAATAATAATACATCGTACTTATTACAGAGTTCTGTTATCTTATCCATATCTGGTACTAAACCAAGCGGAGAAACTAAAATAAATGTAGAAGGATTATGTTCTTTAAATAATTTTTCTAGATGATCTAGGTCACAAGATAAGTCTTCTAAATTACAATCACACATATAAGTTTCATATCCTAATAACATAGGTGAACTAACATCAGTAGCCCAACTTAATGCAGGTACTATAATTTTATTATTTCTTAATTTATCTGAATACTTCAAAGCTGCTAAAGTTAATAAAATAGCAGAAGATCCTGAATTAACAAATACAGAATATTTTGTTCCTATTTTCTTAGCCCATTTCTTCTCTAATTCTATTGTTAATTCACCCTTTGTTAATCTTGGAATTTCATCTTGAGATAACCATTCAATTAAGGATGCAATATCTTTTTTATCTATAGTGTCACTAACTAATTTTATCATATACGTTTTTTAATCCTGTTTTTAATTGAGTAAATTTAAAATTTGGAAATATTCCTAATAATTTTTTATTACTTACGTCTTTTCTATACTGCCCATCTAATTCTGGTCGATCATAAACAATTTCATAATTATTTCCTGTAACTTCTAATGCAACCTCAGCCATTTCATGTATAGAATAATTAAAATCTGGTGCTACATTAAAACTTTCAGTAATATCTTTATCTATAACTTCTTTAATTATCCTAGCTAAATCACCTGCATACATAAACTGTCTTAATGGTTTACCTGTTCCTAATAAGTTTAATTTATTACCTTCAGCATTTTTAATCTTATTAAGTAATGCTGTTATGAAATGCATTTTACTTTCATCATGCAAATTATCATAATCACCATATAAATTACAAGGAATCAAATAATTATATTTAGTTCCAAATTGTTTGTTATAAGCATCTATCTGAACTGCTAAACACCTTTTGGCAAAAGCATAACTAAAATTTGTTGGTGGTGGAGGTCCTATAAACAAATCTTCTTCACTCATTGGATAATTTTCTACAATGTTAGGATAAATGCATGTACTTAAAATACCTACAAATCTTTTAACATTATATTCTTTACATACTTTAAGTATATTTGTATTCATTAAAACATTATCATCAAAATAATCTGCTGGATATTTAATGTTATCTTGAATACCACCAACTTTAGCAGCCAAGTGAATAACAATATCCGGTGTATATGAAGATATTATCCACCTAACCATTTTTATATCAGTAAGATCACAATCTTTACTACTTAAGTATGTAGCATTTGGTAATATTTCTTGTAAGTGTTTTCCTACTAATCCACTTCCACCTGTAATTAATATGTTTTTCATATGCTATAATGTTTTTGTATAACCTTCTTGGTCGTTAGACATAGTTACTTTGTTTATTAATATACTGTCTTCTCTTAATTCATCTAATAATGAATTAATCTTTGTTAAAAACGCAGCATCAGCTGAGGTGTTTTCATTATAAAAATATAAAGGATCTCGTGGTCTTAAATTTAATTTTTTAAAATTAATACAACAAGAAGATTTTATAACGTCATTAGGTAAGGCTCTTCTTTTAATATATTTCCAATCCGAGTCTATATTTCTAGGAAGAATCATATCTTGGTAATGACCTTTAGTATATAAAAATAAAGAATTTGTTTCTTTTATACATTCAGCAATACTTTCTAAATGATTATTATGCCACAATTCATCATGATCACAATAAGCAATATAGTCATAACCTTGATTAATAGAAAATTCTATTCCTATTGTTGTTGCATTTACACCACCAGAAAACCAAAGATTTTTCCCTTTATTAGGATATCTTTCACGCTCTACTGCAACTGGTAAATTAATAGCCAATATTTTATCCGAAGGTATAATTTTTGCTAAACTATCAAATTCTTGCCCATTAGCATAATCATCACCTATGAGATAAACCATCCAATTTTTATAAGTTTGGTTATTTATAGCAGTAAGTGTTCTCTTTAACAGCTCTGGTGTTTTTCCGTCTGGCCTTTGCCAAGTAGAAATAACAATACCTATTTTTGTAGATTCACTCATATCTTCTGATTATAGATTTTAAATTTAGATAAATCTGGATAAGGTAAAGTTAAATCTTCATTATGTTTTTTATCACCATTTAATTCATAAAACTGTTTCATAAGTAATACACCTCTTGCTGCTAATTCAGGCATCATATAAAAATTCCAACCTAACATATCAAAATTATCTTCATGATAAGAACATTCTCTACGGCCAGAATATCTAGCACGCTTAAACCAAAGATAAGCTTTATAATCATCGGTTAATATTGCACCTCCTTTAGATAACTTAAAATGTTTATAAGGTCCTGTAAATGAAATACACATATGTGATTTAGGAATAAACATATCAGCCGTAAATCTTAAAGCAGAATCCCATACGTTAGATCCTTTAAGTTGATATGCACCTGTTAATGTTTCGCCTTTAACATGTTCCCATTCTATATTCAAACCAGCATGAATAATCTCACAAGGAACTGATGGGTAAGTTCTTGACGGGCAAGTTACTATCTTATTCTTAATACTTTTCTTAATATAGTTTTCATAATATAAAGCAAGAAATAAACCATTACTCATATTATCTAAAGTTACAGCATATTTAGCCCTAGTATAATATGCCAACTCTTTTTCAAATTCAACCGTTATATCATAGACTGATTTCATATAGCTTTTTTACTTAAATGAGAAACTTTATCATATGTATAATAATATTGTTTTTCAAATCCTAATTTTTCAAATACTTTTTGTGAAGCAATGTTATTTATTTTTACATAAGCATCTATTCCTTCTTTAAGAATTTCTTTTATCATAAATGTACCTATACCCTTTCCTTTACATTTAGGATCTACACAATATGTAACTTCATTTCCATTTATAAGTCCTACATACCCAACGGGCAGTCCTTTTAATATACAAATTTTATAATTTTTTGAATTCTTTAGCATAAATGCCTTTTGTTCTTCAGAAGTTATTTCAGTTTGGGTTTGAAATGAATTTTGGTTTTCAGGATGAGTCCTAATTAACCTAACAAATTCCCAATATTTTTTATCACAATTTACTAATTTCATTTCTTTACTGCTTTTTTAACTACTTTAATAACTTTATTAATATCATCTTCAGTTAAAAACATATGAAGAGGTAATGATATAATCTCTTCACTTAACTTATATGCATTAGGACATGTACCTTTTGCATCAGAGTACAATTGATATTCTGTATTATCTTTATAATGAACACCTGGAAATATATCATTAGCATTTAAATATTCCATTACATCATTTCTATTTGATACTCTAATTTGATATAAATGTCTTGATGATATGCAATCACTATTATGAGGTATTGGTTTTATTAATTTATCACCTTTAAATCCTTCATCATATAAATTACATATTTCTCTTCTCTTTTCATTATCTTCATTTAAATATTTTAGAGCAACTAATCCCATTGAAGCCATAATAGAATTACCATGAGCTTTGAATCCTAAATCAATAACATCGTAATCCCATTTATAACTTCCTTTTGAATTTGTTCTGTTATAAGTATCTTTATCAATACCTAACCAAGATAGCTTTCTAGCCAATACATCATAGTCTTTATTTCCAAAGCAAATCATTCCACCATCAGCAGTAGGCATATTTTTAACTGATTGAAAACTAAAGATAGAAACATCAGCATCCCAGCCTATCTGAGAGGTTGTTTGTGCAACACCCATAAATATTCTATCTACTTGTGTACCTGCCATGTGCGCAGCGTCTAAGATTAATTTTAATCCATGCTTATTGCATAATTCTTTTACTTCTTTATATTGACCAATATTACCTCCTATGCCTACATACATTACGGCTTTAGTCTTTTTTGTAATTTTAGATTCAATGCTTTTAACATCCAAACATAATTGATCATCTACATCTGCAAATACAGGTTTGAGATTATTATAAAGAATAGCATGATTTGAAGAAACAAAAGTAAGAGGTGTTGTTATTACTTCATCATTATCCCTCCACTTATTAGCATCCTTTAAAACCTTTAATGCTATCTGTAAGCCTACTGTATTAGATGCTACGAAATGGGCATAATCAAAGTTTGTATATGATTTCCAAGCTTCTTCTAGTTTTTCAGTTTTAAAACCTAAACCCGTCCAACCTATTTCTAAGCACTCTTCTATTTCTTTTAGAACTTCCTTAATTCTATACTTTGGTTTAAATACTTGTATTGCCATTAGTCTTCTTCTTTATTATTATATAGTTTTTTACAATATTGTTTATCATTTGCTAACATGGTTTTATATTTACTTTTTAATTGGTCTGTTAATTGATGATCTCCCATACCTATTACAATCGGGTAACCGCCACCCACTATACCAGGATTACCATATTTTATAAACATACGATACCATAATTCACAATCAATCATATAAGTTACTTTAACATCTATTAATTCTCCTTTAGGAATTAAACCTACACTAGGACATCCTATTGAATTGCTACCATTTAATAAATGTTTGCCATCAATTCCTAATGATGGTGTCATATATTGATAAAATTGATTAGTATCACAATTTAAATGTTTAAAATTAGATAAAACCCATTTTTTACCATCATTTAAAAGTTTAACTGCCTTTTCTAAAAAATCGGAGGATTCAATATAATCATCTTGATTCATTAATTTAATAAATTCTCCAGAAGAATGATGAATAGCATTATTAGTATTCCAGGCAGGTTTACCGATATGTTCTTTGTATCTTAAATATTTTATCTTAGAATTATTTAAGAATAAAACATATTTTTCTATTTCATTATTTATAGAATGATCTGAAATAATTATTTCAAAATTAGTATAAGTTTGTTTTAATATTCCTTCTATGTTTTTTTGTAAGAAAAACACACCCTTACCATCAGCTTCATATGTTGGAATACATACTGATATTTTTATATTGTTATCCATTCTTTTATCATTATATCGTTTTTCATAAGATCTGTAAACCAATCTTTTGGGCCTACTACTTTTTTATTGTTATTATTATTTAAATATGCGCCCCACCAAGAGAATGAAGAACTTGAAATAATATTATGATTGCATTTTGATTGAAGAAATAATTCTACATAGTCTTTTTCATTTTCTATAAATACAAATTTATCACCTATAAAATTTTGTTTACACCACTCTAAGTCATCACTAAAAATTAAATACTTATCTACATTGCCTACTACACCTATACCTTTTTTATAATAATCCATTCCTCTTGAATTATGTTTAGATATTTTCAAGTAATCACCTCTTCTAACATGAATAGAGCATGTAATACTATTTAAAATATTATCATACTTACTTAGTTCATTATTTACCATTTCACTAGGTTGAAATAAATTTAGAATAAATTGCCTATTAGGAAAATATTTTTCTGATTGAAAATAACCATTATATACTGTGCCATCTTTAACATTAATAGGTTCATAATGAAAAGGAGTAAAAGTTTGTCGTGGTGGTTTATTACATCTAGGCCAGTTAAAATTTTTAAATATTTTTAAATAATCATTGGCATAGTTCATATTGGCAGTTATATAACCACTATTTAAATTTCCTAATGCAGAATCCACATTCCAATAACCGCAACTTAAATTATTGGATTTTGCCATGTATTCAAGACCTGCAACCTGAAACATTAAATTACCTAAACCACCTCCTAATGTACAACTTATCATATTATTTTAATTCTTTCATAAATGATTCGTAGTCTCGGTGTGCTTGTGCAATATCACTAAAACATGCTCTTTGCCACATTATATTTGGCCTAACGGTATAACAAGCATGGTCTGATTTTTTTTGAATACCATATACATATAATTGATCTATTGCTTCAGTACCATTTTTAAACTTATCTAATATGGTATCATATAAATCAGAAGAAACACCATAAGAACTTGTTGTATAAGTTCCAGTAGTTTCACTAATGTGTTCTGTTATTTTTGTAGTTACACTATGTTCATCTATGCCAGTATGACCGCTCCCACCTAAGTAAAATAGTTTCCAATCTGCTGGTAGATCTTTAACCTTTTGGTCAAACAAATTAATAAAATTTTCACTAGCTGCAATATCATCTTCTAAGATTAGAATTTTGTCAAACTTTTTTTTCTTTGCATCTGATATGATTTTCATATGAGACATTAGGCAACCGAATGCACCAGGTTTGTTTATTAAAAACTGAGATTTTGGTTGATTAGGATAGTCAGCAGGAATCCCATCGCAAAAATCTACACCATTAAATACTTCAAAGACAATCCCTAGCTTATTTAGCAAATCAGTAGATATTTTTAATTTGTCTGGTCTTCTTTTAAGATTTATTAAATAAACCTTGTCAAAAAAATCATTTACTTTTATTAATTCCATAGTTTTTTAATTTATTTATTGACGCACTGTAATATCCAAGCTAGCTGTTTATCTGGTGTTGAGGTTTCCTCAAATAATTTTTTGGCATTATTTCCAATTTCTATTGCTTTACTTTTATTTTCTCTTACCCAATTTACTTTATTAATTAAATCACTATAATCTGCTTTACATTCTACATAATGAACACCTGGGATTAACTTACCATAATAAGATAATGTCGTTACGAGTTTCGGTGATATTGTGCATGCACCAAAGGCCATTTGTTGACCTTGGCCTCGATCTAACATATTATTTCTAGCACCTGGTACACAAACTATTGCACTAGCGTTATTTATTAACATATAAAATTCTTCCTTTGGATACCTATCTCGGTCTACCATACTCCCATAAGCAGATTCAAGGATTTCTGCAACGTGGGTTCTACGCCCTATTGCATTTCCTGCTGGAGCTTGATTATTTAATATTTTACCTTCAGCCACATAATTAATTTTTGATTTTAATTTATTATAAAGATCCCAATCATGAAAATTAACAGGTGTGAATGGAAATATATTTTCTTTACTCAACCCTGGATCAGCCTCACCATTATAATGAAATTTAAAATAAGCTTTATATTTATAGGCATTATCACGATCATATTTTTCGTGATCATTAAAGTCAAATTTACATAAATGACCATTAATTATACAATCAAAACTTATAGTACTTCTACATTTAAAATCTGTTGCATGTACCATTTCAATGTCAGCTCCAGCTTTTGTTAATAAATTCAATACATATAATGGGTGTGTTGAATAATATTTATGCCACTGGCCAAGGTCATTAGGGTCAGGTTTCCTTGCCCAATCTGGGTTTTGTAATGGAAATTTTATTTTCATATTATTTTTCATTTACATCTTTCTTAAATCTTCGACTTGCCTGAAAATGTTCTATGACTGGAGTAATATTAGGATACATACCTCTCATACTATCAAATATCATTGTATATTCCGGTGGAAGGTTTTTATAAGTAAAGTTAGGATCTTCTTTTTTCATTTGATTAATTACAGAATCTAAATTCCATTGCTCCATTCGGTTTGATTGATTGCCTTCTTTAATATTTACATCTCTCCATAATTCACAGATACGTTTAGTTCTTTCATTATTTTCCATATAAATAGTACCACTTAAGCATTCATTTTTTCTCCATCTAAAGTCCTGCCATCTTACTGCTATATCACAACTATAATTTTTAAATAAATCAGGCATTTTATGAACTACTGCATCAACATCAACATATAATAATCTATGATTAGGCCATTTAATTAACATGTCTAACATGAACCCAGCCTTAAATCTAGTATTAGCTTGCCAATTTCCTAAAGTATTTACCCCAATTACATCTTGATTAACTCCTAATTTATTTAAAGATCTTATTAGATTCTGTGCTTCTTCTTCATAAGGCGTATTTATTGTATAATAACCTACAACCATTAAATTGTCTAGCGTAGAGTTATCATTAGGGTTTACATCTTTACTCTTTAATCCATATTCTTCTAAAACTTCACGCGGAGTTTCGGTTTTAATTATGAGTGGATGGTTTACTAAAATACTTTGGGATGATAGGTTAATAATTTCCTGAGATCCTTTATATTTAAGTAAAGAATCAATTAGTGTTTTACTATAATTACTTACTCTACTTTTAAATGATTTATAATCTCTTTCTCTATATGACTGATGGAAGTGAGTTTGCCCTGTATTATTTAAATCAAATCCTAATAAGTATATTTTTTTGTATCCTAATAATAATGCAAGCTGAATACCACAGTGACCACTATTTTCTCCATGCGAAAATTCATTTATAGAAGAAGAAAATTTATCTTTATTATAAGATTGAATTACACCATCATATTTATAAAGATCTTCATAAACAAAATTTCTACGAGTATCAACTACTTGCCCTCCTTGTATTTTCATATAAGGATGAGACATGTTAGCTACAAAATAACTTTTTTGCGTTTTTAACTTAATTTGATCAATAGGTAATGATGCTTTAATAAAATAAGAATAATCTGTGGTAATAAAATAAGTAGGATTTTGAATATATTCTACTGCTTTATTAATTGCAATAGTATCAAACCCATTTAATGAAGAAAAATCAAATCCATTTAATGAAGGCCCACCGCCAACAACAAAACATATATCTTTATTTATATTTGCAAACTCACTCCTTAAAAAATTAATAGGAGATTTAACTGATTCTTTTAATTCTGTTCTCCTTGTTCTATTAAATGTTCTCTTTTGTACATTTTGCTTAACATTATGGATTTTATTAGGCTTATTTGGCCTAAGTGTAATTTTAGGAAATTGTTTTGGCTCATCTCCATAAGAATTTGGATTTTGTTGAATTTTTTTTATTCTTTTACGGCTCATCTTGACTGGCGATTATTTTTCTTTAGTTGATTAATTGTTATGTTTGATTGATTATAAATAGGTATATTATTTATTACAGCAGAATTTGACCCACTTATTATATGCAACTTAGTTTTTTCTGGATCTTTAGAAGTTTCAAAAAAGTTAAATTCTTTCTTACCGTGGTGATCTTCTACATAACAATGGCCTAATTGATTTCTTTGTCTTATTGAACTTTCAAAAAAATCAAAACCAATCAAATCTAATTTATTAAAATCTGTGTATCTATTAAAAAAGTTATAAGTACTAATTCCTGTTGAAGGTTTAAATCCACCTAAAGAATTTTTTAAATCATTATATGTATTTTTATCTACATCATATACATTAGCATAATCTAATCTTTCACTATAAATAATAGGACTCATTAAATATTTAACTGTATTAGATTGAATAACATTTGCTGACATTGTTGCAGATTTTAAACCTAAAGATAACATAGTTGTTTTATTTCCAATTTTATCAGAATACAGATTTTGCCTATGAAGATATCCTTTATTAATTCTAACTACAATATCATAACTATCAATTAACTTGCCGTGACTTTCATTTAATAGCCTAGAAGAATTACCTACTATGATAATGTTCTTACCTTTACAAAATTCTTTTATTTCCTCTAAGCTTACCATTACAATATATTTGTATTATATATTAACTAAAAAGGGACCCATTTCTGGATCCCTTTTCAGAATTATAAGTAAGTTTTACTTCTCAACCTTAGTCAATACTGGCTCTGCTGGCTCAGCTTGATCTGCTTCTTCATTTACAATTGGATCCGCATCAGTACCTTCAGCTCCTGGAGCAGTTGGTGGAACGAATACTTTAATTGCTCTTGAAATTAATTCAGCATCTTCGATTGTGTAAGCACCTTTACCTTGTGCAATTCTAACAGCTTGGATTAAAACATT
>JGI24003J15210_10000499_pt1 | contig 16866 bp, 19 predicted proteins | sample LinPmetageLP28_FD_15210 | JGI IMG/M metagenome (IMG submission 15210)
TAAACATATTTTGTAACCCTGCTATATTAGATAATTTTCCAGTAACAGTACCTACAAAAGTTGCGGTTGTTCCTATTAAATTTCCTGTAAGTGTTCCCCCTGCAAGCGGTAAATATAAACCTGCTGAGGTATCTACATAAGCAGTCGTTGCTACCTTAGTAGAATTGTTATTTGCTGATTGTGTTACAGCAGTTGTTAAAGTGTTTATTGTACCATTTAAATCTCCTAAAAAAGTAGGAGATGTAATTGTTCCTGCTGCTAAAGTATTTCCACTTGTAGCATTTACTGTAAACTTATTTGTATTGATTGCTAAATCTCCTGTGAAGGCAACATTACCTGAAGTTGCATTAGCTGTGAATTTATCTGTGTTTACTGCAAAGTTTCCTGTTGAACTTAATGTTGTGTTTGTCAATAATGAACCATCGACTGTAATTGCTGTTCCTGATTCTGAAACTATGGAATCTGCTATGACTTGAGTTGCTGACCATTTAGTTAAATTTCCAGGTGTTCCAGTTCCATCGACTTGTGAATGATCTAATTTAGTCCACTCGTTGTTTGCACCTGCAATTACCCAATCACCAACAGACCAAGTATTAATACCATTTAAACTTGTTGCGCCACCATTACTGACAACGTAATAATGTCCTTGTGTTATAAATGGACTATTATCAATCGTGTATGCTTCACCACTTAACATTATATCNGCACTTAATGTAAGTTGTTGACCGTTATCAACTGCTGTAACTGTTGCAATTTGTCCGTCAACTTGATTAACTACTCTATCATTTAAAACGGCNGATGTAAAAGACGCGTTACTATCTATTAATTTATTTGAAGCAACTCCTGTTGTTGTACCTGCTGCTGATTCTCCGCCACCATCACTTAAAACTGGAGAATTTGAATCTGCGTCCCAAGAACCAATAAATCGAAGACCGTTAGCAAGACCATTTACTTGTGATTGTACTTTTCCAAAAGCTTCTAAAATAGAATCAGTTGCTGAGATAGATTGACTTGATGGTGTAGCAAGACCTGTTAAAACTTTTCCTGTGACTGAATTATTGTCTAGTGTAACTGCACCACTCACAGCGCTTGTTCCATCAACACTTGAAATTGTACCAGTTGCTTGTCCTGTTAAAGATAAATCTCTTGCTGTTTGCCATTTAGTTGCTGTATCTGCGTTACCAGTTAAATCACCAGTTACGTTTCCTAGTAAGTTTCTATGTACTGTCGATGGTAAACTTAATGTAATTGCTTGACCACTACCTGCTGAATTAATTTGGTTTGTAGTTCCAAGAACACTAAGTGTTTCTGTATTTAAAACAACTGCACCAGTTCCAGAATCAGTAGTAAAATCTAAGTCACTTGCATTATTTAAACTTTTTACAAACGAAGTTGTGGCTACTTTTGTAGAATCGTCAGAAGAAGATTGAGTAGTTGCTGTGACGCCATTTGCAAGAACCGAAGTCGCAGTTACATTTCCAGTTAAATCACCTGTAACGTTACCAGTTACATTGCCTTGTAAATTACGATGAACAGTAGCTGGCAAACTAAGACTTAAACCTTGATTCGAAGCAGTTGTTACAATTTGATTAGTTGTTCCAGTTACTGCAAAAACTTGTGTGTTAAGATTTACATCTCCTGTTCCAGAATCACCAGAGAAGTCAAGATCAGACGCCGCGTCAAGAGTGTCGACATACTGAGTCGTAGCAATTTTTGTAGAATTGTCACCAGCTGATTGTGTTGTTGCAGTTGTTGAAGAACTTATAGTTCCGTTTAATTGACCAGCAAACGTAGCGCCAGTAAACGTTCCAGATATTGTCACACTATTGGGTAGCCCGATTGTTAAAGATTGATTAGACGCACTTGTTTCGATTTCGTTTGTAGTACCATTAATTTGAAATACTTGTGAATCTAAGTCTACTGAACCAGTTGTTGCACCGTCACCACCAAAATCTAAGTCTTGTGCTGTAACGTGAGTTTCAACAAAGTCTTTTACTGCTTTGCTTGTAGGAATAGATGTATCATTATTATTGTTTGTTATCCCATCAGCAGCATCAACAAATTTTGTAATTATAATGTTTTCTCCTGTGTCTTTAAGTGATCCAAACTCTAGTATAGCAGAAACTTTAAAATCACCAGCTGTATTCATAAAAACACCAGAAGCAGTTCCTGAACCATCTGTTAATTCTCTTAAAGTAGCAGTTAAAACAGCGTTGTCAATTGTCTTTATAAGACCTGGATAAGTTGCTGATATTTTAGTATTAAATAAAGTTGCCATAGTTATTTTTTCTTATTTTGTTTTTTTAAAAATGCTTTTAATTTATCTACATTTATTTTTTTTGGTTTATATCTCATAATACCCATCCGTTAAATATTGCGTCTTGACTTGGATCTATATCGTCATTTGAATTTGAGTTATATGCTGGAAAAAGATTATTATTAAAATTCATATAATCAATAAATCTTCTTGTGTAATAATCTGCGTATTCTCTAGCTTTTGCAACTAAATAGTCAAGTTCTTCTTTTGTTGCACTTTGACTGTTTTCTGAAGTGTGTTTGTAAACACCTCCGTTTTTTATTTGATATGCCGCGAATGGAATATAATCAACTTGTGCAAACCAGATTAACATTGGTTGTATATAGTTAATCATTAAGTTGTAGTGATTTGGATTATCAGCTACAGTCAACGTCCCAGCTGTGATCATTGTTTCAAATTCTTTATAAAGATCAGTACCAAGATAATTCTGAATATGAATAGTCTGAGCAAGTTTTATAAAATATAAAAACTTATTTGTGTCAACATTTCCATCAATAATTGAGTTTCTTACTAAGTCTGTTCTATTTATAAATAGTGGTTGTGCCATAATTTTTTATTTTCCTTGTGGATTGCCAGGTAAAAACCCTTTGTTCGGTAAATTTCTTGGTTGAATAGAAACTTGATAGTCATTTGTTATTTTATATCCGTCAATTTCAGCTGCTCGAGTTCCAATAATATCTTTTGAAGTTTTAACATTAATTTTTGCTTCTTTTGATTTGAATGTAACACGTCTCCACGAGTGGTGGCAATTACCTCCGCCTTTATATTTCCAAATCGAATAAGTGTCAACGCCTTTAGGTCCCCAACCTGGATTGACAGCATTATTGTTCATTCTCATTATGTCTTCTTTACGATACAACTTGTTTGCGTTTACCATTGCTACGCAAAAAGCACGTGGACTATTTGTGCGACCTCCATTATATTTTTTTGGGTAATAATAATATCTTACTTTAAAATATTCTTCACCAATTTTTTTGTCTTGTTCACTTTTAGAGTTAGGGTATGCACTTCCTGTGCTTACGAGATTTACAATTTTATTTAATATTGTTTCTTCGTTTTTAGCTTGTTTATTTAAATCGTAAACTATTTTGTCAAAAAAGTCTTCAGTCTTATAATCAACATCTTGTTCGTCTATGATTTCCCAAGATTTATTGTCAATATCTTCACCTAGATCGATTAATTGTTGTGCAATTTTATAATCATCTTTTTTTGATTCTGATGAACAACACAATTTAGACATCGGAATACAATTTGGAACCAATCTTCCGTCTTTGACTTTCATTCCGTATTGTTCGTAATTAGCTTGACAAGGCTCTTTTAAATTTATTTCTTCGTGTGATTCACAAGGCATAAACCATACTTTGTCATTTTCAATATGTTCGTGATAACCAGAACAACCTAACTTTTTCGAAGCTTCTTCTGCTTCTTGTTGTGTTTCATAAACTTCGTATCCATCAATTTGTTTTAAAGACATTTTAACTCCAGTTTCTTCTTCAATAGTTTCATCGTCTTGTAATTGTGAATCAACTTCAGTAAACTCTAAAGGTTGTAATGTTGTAAAGTATAAATTTAACGCTATGTCATTATACGCAAGTATTTTATCAAAATTGTCTATCAATAATTCTTGAAACGGTCTTATAACGGTGTTGTCCATTAAAGTAGAAGCTGTTTTTATCTCGTCTGCGTTGTTGCCAAGACCTGTGTTGTCTTTTATACCTAATAACATCGGTGATACAACACGATGCGCTACAAGTATCTTAGATTGACTCTCAGTTGATAAAAATTGATATTGTGAGTGTGCGTCTGACAATTGTACAGGCGTAATCTCTGCTTGTTGTTCTTTGTTGTCGTTAAATGCAAGAATAAACTTACCAGCGTTACTTGATCCAGAAAATTTTTGTGCAATTCGTTGTTCGATTAATTCTCTTTGTTCTTGATTAGGTGTTCCGTTATTAAAATTAATCAACATTGATGGTGCGAGTCCATTTAAAATATTGTTTAAATGATAATTTGAAATTTCTTCTTCAAGCTCACAGTATTGTAAACCTCCTTGATACGATACTGGCGAATAATAGTAAAAACCAGATTTATAAGGTTTAATATACACAATTTCTATATTTTCTTTTGATGTACCAAATGCTGGTATTCTAAGTGGTTTATCACTCGGTTTTATACTCGGCCAATCGTTCCAGTAATAATAACCAGTAACATCACCATCTTCGTTTGCTTTTTCTGCTCTGAGTGTTTCTATTGGAAAATGTTCACATAATGCAATTTTAGATTTATCTTTTGTGTATACAACTTGTATGGCTGCTTGACCCATAAGATAGAAATCATAACAAACTTTACGAATCATATCTTTAGATAACAAAGAAATCATTTGTGCGTATTGTCCAGGTTTACGACTAGCATCTGTTGCGTTTAAACCTTTTCCGTAGATTGATTGTGAAATACCGTTAATACACGCATTGTTAGTGGGTGATCCATTGAATCGATCCAAAATAAATTGAAAATAATTATTGTCAGCACCGTATTGTACCCAATCACGATTTTTGACTTCAATAATTTCAGGAGACGTATATGTTGCAAGATTAACAAAACTAAATTCAGATTTATTTCTTGCAAATCTTCCTTTATTATCTCTTTTAATATTTTTTTTCATATTTAAAATACTTTGTATTGATTGTCATTAGTAGCATTAAACGTTTTATACACATTTAAATTTAAATCATAATATTGATCTTCTTTTTGATCGACTTCTTGATCAGTACAAAAAATACGATCTCTATAAATAGTCGCGTCTGTTGTTCTGTCTACGTTCCAAAAAGAATTATCGTTTTCCCATAATTGATAATTTGTGTTCCAAAAATTGTAATCAGTATAAAATCGTATATCGTAAAAATGTCCTTCAACTAAAACAGGATTAAACGCTTGTGTGAATGTAAGATAATTAACATTAGTCGTTGCTGTTGTTATGTCGTAATAGACAGTAACGTTTGTACTATCGTCAGTAATTGACATTGAAAACTCAGACGCATAAATTCGTGGAATTATCTTAAAATTGTGTCCCGAAGCTGTTGTAGTTAAAACAATCATTAACTATATAACGTATTTATTAAGTTATTTTGTAGAAATATAAACGCAAAAAAAAAGCACCCATTTAGAGTGCTTAATTTTAAACTATAAAACTTTATTATTAGTTTGGTGTAATCTGCGTATTATCAGGAACTATAAGTCCAGCGTCTAAGAAATAAGGCGCAGTTTCTTCCATTCCTTCCATTGTTAAAGTGAATCCTGAAAGATCACCAGGGGCTGCTCCGCTCACCACGGTTCCTCCAGTCACTTCCATTCCGTTTTCGAATCCACATAAGAAAAGATTTCCATAATAATCTTCAACAGCAACATAAGGTCTCGCAGTAGCAATCAGCTGTAATTCAGCTTGTGTTTTTGCTTCGAGATATGTTAATGTTAAGTTTAGTGTTTGAGTATAAAAAGTGGTACCGTTTTCTCTTGAACTTGTCACAGTAGTTTCAAGTGATGAATTACCTTTAACGTCAAACTCAAACCAAGTAGTTGAACCTGCCAATGCAGTCACTTGTTTTGTAGATGCGTCAATAGTAACACCAGTTAAACCACCAAAATCTCCCATATAAACGGTTTTTATACCGCCAAATGCCGATTTACAAGGTACTTTTCTTCCAGTTGTTAATGCACAAGCCATATTATTTATATTTTATTAAAAAAAAAGGTAAGTAAGTTTAATCTCACTTACCTTTTAATTTTGGTTAATTATTTATTAAGCGTATTCTACAATATCAGAAGCAANNCCGAACTGCACCGAACTTGTGAACCTCATTATCATNCTAACATTTTGNGAGCCATCTACGTCAGCCATATCAATTACCTTAACTTGTTGATTGTCAGATAATAAACCAGTACCAAAGTAAAGATTGCCAATTTCGGCAGCATACATTTTATTGTCGCTCATTCCAGGACAAACGAAGATTTGTACGCCATCGATTGTTAGTGATCCATTGTTCCACCATTGAGTTCCCTTGTTATCAACCCCAGCGTTTGACGTTGCAGCAACAGAGAATCCACCAAGTGCTTGAACATAGAATTTAGCAATTGAACTAGGCACATATACTCTTAATGATTCTTTTCCGTACAAAGTATTGGGAATTGCAGAAACTACCTTTTGTAATTCGGCGATTACATTTCCTGCAGTTACACCACCACCAACGGCAGCAACTTGTTGACCAGCTGGAATATCACCAGCAGCAGCAGATGCAGCAATCAGTTTTTCAAATCCATCAAATGAATTATTAGAAGCAGCAGCTGTGTCACCTCTCCATATGTTTAATTCAGTTGAATTTGCAACTTCACTAGCAACGTGTGCTATTAAGAAGTCACTAAAAACAGGAGGAAGTTGTCTTGATAACCCAAAACCCATTTGTGCCGATTCCCAATCGTTTACAAAATCTTTCTTACAAAGTTGTAAGTTAACTTGTAACTCACTTGGTTCAATAACTCTTTCAGTTAAAGTAACGCTTGAATTTGGATCAAAATCACAAGATGCTGGACTAACTAAAGAACCAGTAGCAAGTTTCTTAATAACTTCTTTATATGAAATATTTGATTTAACTGTTATACCGCCATCATTGATTGTACTAGCAGATAGCAAAGCCGCGGCGATATACTCTCCCGCAAAAGATCCCGAATAGGAAGTTGTCACGTTCACAGCAGTTGCCAATTGTACGTTTTTTAAATTACTCATTTTTTTGTTTTTTTATTTATTAATTATTATGATTCAGATGCCCAGATTCCTACACCACCGATTATGTACCATTCTGTTAATGCTACCGCTCTGATTATAACATAGTCACCTTTGTTTGCTGTTGCTTTTGTGTTAATCCAATCTTTGTCTACTACACCACTTGCTACTGAATCAGCAGAAGCGTTAGCAATACTACCGTTGAAACCATCAGTTGAATGAGGACTTAATGTAATAATGTTATTTCCGTCTGCTCCTGAGTTTCTAAATAAGAAAGTCATTCCTAAGTTTCCTGAATGAATTTTTGGTAAACTTATTACTAAAGCATCTGTAGCAATGTTATGATCTATACTTGCATCTCCTCCAGGTACTGAAACTGACGCAGTTAATGTTTTTTGTGAAACTTGATTACGATTCACATCATTTGATAAATAGTTGTATGTACTCATTTTTTTTTAATTTATTTAATTATTTATTTAATCTTGATAAAACTCTGTCTAACGCTGTGCCAACTCTTTTTTGAGAATACATAAATCCATTTGAATTTTCTGTATTACCAGACTCTGGATTATGTTTTATCGGAGCAGTTGCAGCAGTAAATTCTTCTTTGACTGTTCTTGACTTCAATGGTTTTTCAGCTGACATTTCTTCTTCAACTTCTTCCATTTTACCTTCTTTGTCAGCTTTTAGATCAGCTATTGCATCTTCTAAGTTTTGTATTCTACCCATCATATCTCTCATCATATCGTCTTCCTCTGCCATTTTCTTTTCATCTTCTTTATACTCGTCTTCTTCTTTTAAGTCTTCAGTAATTTCTTTTCCGTCTTCTTCTTCTTTTTGAGGAACTTCGTCAGAAACTTCGCGAACATCTGCAATAAGTCCTTCTTGTTCAACAATGATTAAGACACCTGACTCTCCGATATATTCGCCGACTGGCATTGCAACTTTTTCGTCATCTGTTTTAATAAAGATTTCATTACCTTTTTCAAATGATTCTGCTTCGATAACAGTTCCATTTTCTAATTTCATTTCTTCAAGCTTAACTTCTATGTTTAAAAGTGTCTTGATTTGATTTAACATTTCAGTAGATTTCATAATATATATATAACGTGATTAATTTTTAATTTTGTATTTTCATATTGTTCTTGTTACACTTCCAATGCCTTGGGCCCATATAGAACCGTCACAACACTCTAACGCGTAAGTATTCGTGTCAGGACATAAACAAGCACGTTGTCCACCGTTTTGTGAACTACGACCTGCAATATACCCGGGATCTCCTGGTTGTCTTTTACGTCTTATGCGTCTAATTGACATTTAATATTTCTTTAATAGAAGATAATAATTCACTTGCTTTTGTTTCGTAACTATCTTTTATAGATTCTTTTGGTCGTTCCATTTTATCAGCAAAATAACCTTCAATAGAAAACCCTTTTACTTTGTTTGTTTTAACGTATTCATTCCAAATTTCATTGTTGTTTACTTTAACAGTTCCCATCCAAGTTCCTTTAGGTACATTCATATTATATAAACGGCTTTTGTCTTGAGTCTCACTTTCTACAATCCAAGATTCAACAAGTGTTAAACCACTTAATGAATGTTGATGTTCTAGCGTTGAGTTATTTTGATTACCGTTTTTTAAGTATAATTGTGATGCTTTTTGAATAGTATCTTTTGAAAAGTAAATATAATATTCATCATCTTCATTTTTACGATAAATAGGTTTATTTGGCACAAGTAATGGACCCATTAATAGTTTTTTATCTTTAGAAACTTCGGCAAGTTTTATTTCATTACTTTTAAGTGCAATAAAATCTTCTTCAATAGCTGGATTCTCAACAATACTTATAGCTTCAATACCAGCTTCTTCTTGTTCTTCGTCAAGAACTAACTCGATTATTTTCATATATTATATAACGTTTAAAAATTTATATTTTGTATTTATATTGTTGCTCCGTCTATAATGTTGCGTTCTAAACTTTGTGATGTCGTTACATCATTACTTACAACAAATGCTTTGACAGGTTGTTGTTCTTGTTGACCGATTGCACTTGCAAGTTGATTTGTGTCGCTAGCACCTACTGTATTAAACGCAGGAGGTTTTGGCAATGATGGTGCTGTTACTCCTCCACCAGATACTGCAGGTGGTGTTTTACCACCAAGTGTAGGAAGTTTAGTTGATGTTATTGCTTTGACTTGAGCCATACCCGATACAACAGCGGCACCAGCTGCTAATGCTCCAAGAACTGGTCCAACGATAGGAATGCCTGCAAGTGATTTATAAGAACTGTTTGCAGATTCAAATGTGCTTATAGTAGCTGAGGCAATCGCGGCTGCTTTTCCAGCTGCTGATTCTTCTCCTAGTATTGTAGCCATATTTCCAAGAGCGCCTTTTGCAATACCAAGTTTTTCTTCTGCTGTCATATCTGAAAACTTGATTTCTTGTTTTGCTGTGTCTTCACTAAATTTAGCTATTGCGTCTGACTTTGCTTTTTCAAGTTGAGTAGTTGCAAGACCTTGTGCTTTGGCAAGTGCAATTAAATTATCATAATGCTCAATTGTTTTTTGTATTTCTAAAGCTCTGCGCTCATCTTCACTTACTGCTTCAGCGTCTCTAATTTGTTTTTTTAAATCTGCAAGCATTTTATCTTTCTCTAATTGTTCCGCATCTTGTTCAGCTTTGTCAGCTATCGCTTTGTCTTCAATTGCCTTTTTCGCCGCGGCTTCTTCAGCATTTAACGCTATGATTTGTGATGTTACTTCTTTTGCTTTTGTGAGTTTTGCTGTTTCAAGATTAATTAAGTTTGCTCTTAAATTTGCTTCTTCTTCTAAGTCTTCTTTTGTTGAATCGCCTAACGCGTTTTCAGCAATCTTAGCATCAAGTCTTAATTGTGCTGCTTCGATTTCTTTTGCTGTTATTTCGTCTTCTAACTCACCAGCATCTTTTAAAAATTGTATACGTTCTTCAACTGTAAACTTTTCTTTGTCAACTGCTTTCTCTAACAAGTCAGCACGATCACGATTTGCTTTGGCACGATCTACTAATATTTGACGATCTAATTTATCGGCTTTTGCACGCTGATCAGCAATCTGTCCAGCTATTTTAGCTTCTTCTTTCATTTCAGTAACTAAGTCTTTTGTGCTTGTTACTAGAGCCTCTGTTACCATTACAAGTGGATTAGTTGCTCTTAATAGACCAGTTACGCCTTGTCCTGCGTCAGATAATGCACCTTTGAAATCACCTGAAAATAGTTTTGAAATCGCTGATCCCATAAAACCAACACTTTCAATTGCAAGATCAATTTTATCCATTATGAAACTTTGAAAACCATTAGCAAAGTCTTCTAACGCACCCATAGGATCTGTAAACAAATTAATTAGACCACGTCCTAAAGATGCGAGTCTATCAGTAAACACAGCAACAACAGCATTTAAAGTAGCCATTGCTTTGGCAAACATATTTTGTCCTTCTTCAGAACTTGTAAACGCGGCAGTTAATGAAGATACAGTAAGAACTAAAACACCGAGAACTGATGCTTTTGCAATACCGTTAACAGTTTTTAAACCACGACCAAAAGATTTTAAACCAGAACCAGCAGCTTTGAATCCTGAGACAAGACCACCAGTCATTTTATCACCAGCTTGTTCAATACTAGCAACATCTTTTTCAGTAGTTTCTAGTTTTTTATTTAACGCATCTACTTCTTGATCTTGAGTTTCAACTTTAAGTGAATATGTCTTTGTTATCGTTGCCATTGTATTTCGTTTTTAATTTGTTTATACGTTTCTTTAATTGACGTAGGTAGTTTGTGTTTGCCTTTAGCAATTCTTATGTTTTCAGTTTCACCTTTAACGATTTTTAAAAGATCCAATATATTTTTTATCATACTTTGTTTAATAATTCTAATTTTGATTCTCCTGTGATTAGATTAATATCTGTTTTATTTATTATAAAATCTTGATTATTAATAGTTATAACGTCATTCATTTGTAGTTTGTAAATAATACTTAAAGGCAAATAACAAGTCACTTTTATTATTCTTCTTTTAGTGTTAAATACATCACTTATATAAGTATTGTAATAATTATTGAATAAAGTGCCTGTGAAACCACTAGCGCCTGTGTATTCATTGACTTCTTCGTTAAAGTTTATGTTATTTGTACTGGTACTAAATGCTAACTCTTGACTATTTGACGGGATAATATAATCGTCAATAGCTTCATTTGATGTAATTGTTGTCATAAATGAAATTTCAGTTCCGTTTGTTTGTTTAATTGGGTAAAACAATAATGGTTTACCTAGATACGGTTCTTGATTGTCATCAACAAATCTTCCATATTGAATAGTAGTTGCTGCATTATTTGATTGATTGTATAATCTTTCATATTGCATATGTTCAAAAGGAACTAAAATCGAATAAGAAGTGTTTGGCCCTGTCAATCTAGTGCCTCCTGAATATTTTAAAGCGCCCCACGATGTGCTATTTTCTTGTGAAAACGTTGCTGCTAATAAAGTTTCAAGACCTTCGTAAGAAAAACTTATTTCATTATAAGGTAAACCAACATCAATTGAACTTTTATTTACATCAACATAATCTGATATGTCCCAAGTATTAAAGTTAGTAGAATAAAAATCGTCTAGTGTTTGAATTTTAATTTTACCAAAGTCTGGATTATTATTACCATTTACTAATAAAGGTTGATTATCAAAATATGCTGTTAAATTAAACATACGAAATAACGCGTTCATAAAATCTATTGTCTTGATTATTGGTATTTGTTCAGTAATTACAAACTCAAAATCTAGTGTAGCGTTAAAGTCTCCGCCAGGACTTGTTTCAAATACATTCTCCCAGCCGTTTGGTGCTTGAGGTTGTTGTATATTTCCTTGAAACGTCCATTGTATATTAGTAAACGTCATCGCTGTTGTTGTTCTTATATTTAAATAATATAAACCTACTGGCAATGTGCCGAAACCACCAGAAGTGTTTTTGTTAAAACTTCTTGAACCTGTTGCTTCTGTTGAAGTCCAATATAAAGAGCCATTACGCCATAATTCTATTGTGTAAGGTATTGTTGTGAAACCTGTTTTAACAAATAAATCTAAAGTGTTATTAAGTAAATTTTCATATCCTGGAATTATACTTAATGTAGTTCCACCTCCCGAAATTAAAACAGCTGATTGTATAGTTGTATAAGATGTTAAACTAAATACAGAAACTTGAGTAGCAAAAGTCACAACTTGTTGTGAACTTGCTACGTCACCTTTTTTTCTATGAAGCCATAAATATAAATTGTTGTATTGTTTGTTTTGACTTGTTGCAAGATTAAAAAAGTCATCAGAAAACGCAGGCAAACCACTACTCGCATAATGTGTTTGTATTGCTTGAACGATTACATCAACTCTTATTGCGTATTTTAATTCACTAAATAAAACACCGTGATTTTGTCCATTGATATAATTTAAATTCCCAAATGTTTGAACACTTGCGTTTGTGTCATAAAACAATTGTTCTGTATGCGTTATTAAAGGTGCAATAATATTATCACCGACTGTGCCTTGCAGTTTGCTTTTTACGTTAGGATGTGTGTAATCTAAATTGTAGACATTTAACTCACTTAAATCTGATAAGTCATCTTCACCAAATACTTTAGTTAAGTTAATAGTGTTTCCGTAAAACGTTATTTTATACGCGTGTGCTTTGTTGTTTTTTAATTCAACACCATTTAATGCTACGAAACCTTGTTTGTAAGCTACGTTATTTAATTCAATATTTGAACTTACTTTATTTCTAGCATCAAATCCGTTAATTATATCAAAATTATAATAATGATCGAATATTTTATTATTATTTTTCGAAGCAGGTATTGTAAATGTTTTTGTAAATTCTGCAAATATTTTAGCTGGGTCTTTTACATCTTGTTGAGACAAACTTATACTTACTTGTTCATCTTTAAATAAATCAACTCTTTCACCACTTATATATAGTTGTAGTTTTTGCATTATCTAACATTATTTATATAATCAAAAGACATATCAAAAGAAAATTCAAACTGAATAAGTCTATCATTTAAACTGTTTTTATAAATCATATTATTGTCTGTAATGTTTATTGGAATTGTTATAAAGTTACCAGTTGATTTTTCACGATATCTTACCCATACTTTTTCTGATAATAACATTTCAGAATAAACATCACTATAATATTCAGGCACATAAAAAGAATTTAATGTTATTGATTGCGTTGCATTAATGTTAAAGTTTTGTTTAGTGTGTGCGTTAATTGAATAAGTGCCAGTAGAACTAATAGTATTAGAGTTAAATGTTTCGCGTTTAGCTTTTATGTCTCTTATTGTTTTTAATGTAAAAAACTCGCTTTGTATTGCACCATATTTATTTATAAAACTTACAATAAAACCTTGTGAAGAACCATTAAGTTCAGTATAACCATAAGTTGAAGTAAACTTTGTACAATCTATTCTATTTATAGTTACAGTAGTTCCATTAATAACAACCGAAGTTCCGTTATATCCTGACGAGTTATAAACGATTGTACCATTTAAAATACTAGGTACTCTAACTTCTATATTTTTTGGCGCATACATAGTATATGTTTTAGCACCTGAAGAAGAACTTCCTGCTTGTGTGTAATTAGAAATTGCTGGAAATTCAGTTCCGCTCATTGATGGACTTGCTGCTTCGTAGAAAGTTCCATAGCCATCAAAACCAAAATGTGTTTGACTAGAATTGCCTCCTACCTGAGAACCTTGAGCGTTTGCTGTGTCCCAGAAGTTTAAAACAAGTGCAATAGTAAAAGTTGGTTGTGTTGAATAAGACCCTGTAAATGTTATATCTAAATAATCTCTTGCTAGTTCTGCCCATTCAAAAGTTGAAGGTACGCCATCTACCGCGTCTTTAACTAAAGTGTAACGTAATGTGCCTTCAATTGTTATTGTGAGTTTAGAAGACTTAACAGTTGTGCCTCCTGAATTGCCTTGTGTTGCTGTTATATATTGCGGTGATCTTAATAATCTGTTTGCCATTGTTTAAAATTTAATATCTAGTTCTATGTTATTATCGACATCTTTAACAAAGCCATCAATTATGTCTTTACTGTATTTATCTATTCCTGCTTCAAATGGTTTTGTAAAAAACAACGATGCTTTTAAACCTTGAAAATAAATCTTTTGAACAATTAAATAACGCATTGATTTATATGATACAAATCGACCAAGTTCGTCACGCCATCTGAACTTCTTTTGACGTAACCATTTATCGATGCCTTGAGTTAACCCACCTTTTGGTCCTGTTCCTGATCCGTATTGAAATGGAGACATTGCTGCTCTAGTTTCTGGATATGTAGAATTAACACCACGAACACCTTTGTCAACATAGTTTCCGTAATCTTCGAAAAAGAAATCTAATATATAAGGGTTTCCAAGTTCTTTTAAATCTTGTATTTTATACTCAAGTGAATTGTATAAAGGTCCACCACCTTTTTTTTGTTTAGTTAAATTAGACTTAGATTGTTGAATGACATATTTGCCGTATTTTTTAATTGCTTTTCCAAGTTCAGTATATTGTATATTTGATTTCATTAACAGATGCTTATGTCGTTGTAAATTAATAGATCAAACGTTGCTGTCATTCCTGCAAGTTCATTTTCAAAACGATCATAAAACAATTCAATACCTGGATTGCCGTCTAGTTGATATTTGTCAAAATGTAATGTGCCTTTTCTTAATACTTGTATAAGTTTATTTAATACTGCCAGCTGAGTATTCAAAATGTCTTGTAAATCGTTATTACCTTCAAATATGTCTGTTGTTTCTGTTTTACTTTGATGAACTATATCCATTGCAAGAACTGACATATTAAATCTTAACACACCATCTTCTTGTGAAATGCTATTAATAATAATATGAGACAACGGAAATATATCTTGTTTTTGTAAATTAACATCTGAGATGTCACCTGTTGTAACTGTGTTAACATTAACATCGTCTAACAATTGATTTTTGATAGCTTCTGTTGATTGATAAAATGCTCGACTTCCTTGTTGACTCATTTGAATTTACTTTTAATTTGTTTTGCTTCGATTTCGTTTTTGTCTTTCATATATGATAACATCATTAAACATTCGTGAATATTTAATTTGGTGATATGTTCAAACTTTGTAATATCTCCTCCAGAGAGTCCGTAAAGACTTGAATACCATCCGTACTTGGAGTGAAAATTGCTGAGTCTGTCAAGACTTTTTTCTGATTGTTGTCCAAATAGTTCATCATAGTTTTCGACAAGTCTATTCCTAAATGATAAAAAAAAAAGATAGAACTTGTCACAGCATCCATAGGCATTTTCAATATCTCTAAATTTTCTTTAGCTTCGTATTCTTCTATAAGATATTTTTTACCAACTCTTGCAGTTATTGGACGATATAAAACATTCATTGCTTTTTCAATTTGACTCCAATCACCGATGTATGTGTCAAGATCGATGTATTCTCCAAGTGTGAGATCGTCTAATGAATTATGAAAACCGTATTCTGTTTCGTTTATTTTAAACGTTTTAATTAACTCAGGTTTATCTTCAAACATTGTTGTAAGTATTGAAGTGATTTCAAGTGTGTCTTGATACTTTAAACGATAAACATTTTTTAAACTTACTTGACAAAATATTTCAATCATTTTAGCTTGAAGAAACTTTGAATCGTTGTTGTTTTTTGCTATGTCTAAATAGTGTTTATATTGTTCTAATGTTATTTCGCTTAAGTCTTTTGGTATTCGTACTTTAATATTCATATCTATATAACGTATTTAATTGTTAATTTTAATGTACAAAAAAAGGCATTATTTCTAACACCTTTTTTCACAAACAAACAAAATTCGTTTTATAAATAAGAATCGATATCAATTTTTATTTGTTCTTCAAGTATATCGTATGGAATGTTTGCCAAGTTATCTTTGTCAAATTCAATTAATTCACAATCTTCATTTATTAATGATAACGTTTCTATTTTGTTTATTTCGATAGTATCTTCTTCTGGTGGATGAAACCAATTTCCAGCGTGTCCTTTTCGCCAGCTGTAATTGACTTCAACTGTAAATCCCTCGTATTCAATTTCTATTGTGTTTGTTATATTGTTCATATGTCATATTGTTTTTGATCTTCTTTTAATTCTTCAAGTTTTAATAACGCTTCGTTTCGTTCTTCACGATAATCACTATTAATAGATTTGCATATTATATATCTATTATGCAACGATGCAACATAAATTGTATTAGATGCAAACGCATTGTTTAACTCTTGAAGTTCTTTATTGTTTGGCTTTTCTTTTATCCATTTTAAAATAAGACTTGATATTAATACAGTATTATTGTTAAACTGGAATTCTTCTAAGTTTTCTATTTTTCTAATCATATTGTCATTTCTAACAAATGTAAGAATAAAAATAAACTTACATAAAATAAAGCCCATCCAAGACCTGCGTAAGCTAATATTTTAAAAAACGATTCTTTGTTTTCTTTTTTAGATATTTTCTTTGCTATGTAATATCTACGTTGTCCGTTTACTTCGTAATAATGTTTCATACTAATTGTAGTGTTAAAAGAATTATAGCACAAGTCCACGCAACTAAAAGCAAGACAGCTATTATTTTCATTGACTGTTGTTCTTGATAGGGACTTCTACCTTGATTTGATCTATATTGTCTTTTTTTCATTTTATATTAATTTCTGGTAAATTAAACGAATTGTTTGTTATTGTTAGTTCTAA
>JGI24003J15210_10000501_pt1 | contig 16843 bp, 11 predicted proteins | sample LinPmetageLP28_FD_15210 | JGI IMG/M metagenome (IMG submission 15210)
ATTTTTACCAATTCCACCACTAATTTCAAAAACTATATTCATACTTGTATATTAAAATTAATTACTGCTCTATGTTCTTTACCGTAAAATGGTTCTACTGAGTGTACAATATCGTGTGGCCAAATTAATAACATTCCTGCTTTTGGTCTAATAAAGTGTTTTTCTCCTCTAACATGAAAAGCAAACACACCACTATAGGGATGATCTTTAATTGGGTTACCATCACTTAAATAATATCCACCTGAGTACATATTAGGTCTTTCTTCACTAAATTGCCATCTATTATGGTTATGAGCATTATGTCCTCTACCTTCAGTTGGGTTATAATATTGTAACCAACTTTCGGTAATTATTGGTTCCTTATCAGTACCTATTAATTCTTTAAAACCATTTTTAATTCTTCTATTAATGATATCTACATCCGAATTTTCTGCTTCTAAAAAATCATTAGGATTAACATAAAATCTACTTCCAATAGGTTGTAATTCATGTTTTTCTACCCATTCATCTTGCCTATCATAATTTATTTCATAATTAGATTGTCTTTCATTATCATACTGTCCAGGTAACTCTTGACCCATTCTTCTTTGCTCAGCATCTAATATACTTAAGCCAAAATTATAAGTTCTATTAGTTATAATATCGTCTTCATATACCCTTTTATAAACTGGTATAGGAGCTAAATTAAATATATTTTCTTTATCCGTTGGATGAAATATCATAGTTTTCTATTGTTGTAATATCAGAGTCTTCACCTGGTTTATGTTCAAAATACGAAATATTTGCCTGGTCTCCACGGAAATCTTTAGATTTTCTTAAATCCCAAAACGCCCAATCTAAACCTCGTCTTAATTTAGAAACATTATTTACATAATCAATCATTTTTTTAGCACCTTCGGGCCATACAATATAAGCTGCTATACTAGGTTCATTTGGAATAAACCAAAAAGCATCTAAATCATTTACTGATGCTAATGTTTCAAAGTAGTTTTCTGGTGTTTTTTCGTCTTCATTTAATGACATATCATCTTCAAAAATAAAATAGGGTAAATCTTGTTTTGAACATTCATCTAATAAATTTAAGTGCATATAATTAGCACAAACTAAAGATGGGATATGTATCCCCCATTTTTCATAATCATTACCTTTAACAAATTCTTTATCAAACTTAGTTAATTTATATGTTTCTCCATCTATTCCATCACAAAATTCAAAATCTATATGTTGGAACATACGAGCTATTTTTTTACGTCTATCTTGACGTTTTTTTAGTGATATTACTTTTACTTTATACATGCTCTAAATAAGGTTTATAGTTAATTTTATTTTTTATATATTCGTTAAATCTCTTTTGTGTTAATGATATGGTATAATTTTGATATTTTAGTTCTTCATCTGATACACCTAATATATAATCAGGTTGATATTCTTTTATATATTTTTCTAGCGAACAATTAGCATATTTCCACATTGCAAATTCTTCTACTAATCCTTTTATATCATTCTCTTTTACTATTTTAAGTAAATCTTTACCTAAATTTATATCTCTAGAATAAACACAACCAAAATTAGGAATAATTAAAGCATCTTGCCATACCCAATGATAATGTTGTATTTGTGATTCTAATGTTGATAAATCATCAATTAAACTAAAATAAGTTTCGTCATAATGTAAAATTGGGTGATTATCAGGTATTGCTTCTAATAATGCAAACATAGGTTCTTTATAATGAGCATATAAAGGAATTTGTGTTTCTTTTTGTCTTAATAAATTATAAAAATCTTTATCTAAGGGTTTTAAAATAAAACAATCCCAATCTAACATTAATACTTCACCCCAATGTTTTAAAGCTATGTTTAATACTTGTAATTTTTTTCCATATACATTATTACCTGAAAAACCTACATCCCCCATACTAATACAAACGTAACCTCTCGCTTCTAATTTTTCTTTATTTTTATCACCCCAAACATATACTACTTCATTAGGATATAAAGGTATTTTTGGTATATCCGCCCATTTATCTGAATCATTACCCCACCAAGTTCTTATTATTTTTATATTAGACATGCTCAAGATATTCTGTTATATTAATTTTAGTATCTAACCACTTAGTAAATTTTCTTGATATATCATGTAATCTATTATCAAATATTAACGTTTGGTCACTTCTACCTTTAAGTACTCTAGGAACATACTTTTCTATAAATTCTTCTAAACTACAATCTGCATATAATAAAGTAGCAAATTCATCTACTACAGTTTTTAAATCATTATCCATAGCTAATTTTAATAAATCAGCTCCAAACATAGTATCCCTACAATATACAAATCCAAAATTAGGTGCTACTATACCTTCTTCCCATTTCCATCCATATTTATGAAATCCTTCTTCCATAGTTTTCATTTCATTGATAAATGGTTTTGAAGGGGGTATATCTTGTATTTCTATAATAGCTTGAGCTGTGTCATTATGTTGAATGTATAATGGTATTTGTATTGGTTTTTCTTTTAATGAATCATAAAAATTCTTATCAAGTGGTTTTAATATATAACAATCCCAATCTAATAATATTACTTCACCATATTCTTTTAAAGCTAAATCTAATGCTTGAAGTTTTCTACCAAAATTATTTAGTTCTGGACCCTCAAATATATCATTTTTAACTAAATGAGTTTTATAACCTAAATTTTGTGAAAACCAAAACGATTCATAATCAAAAGCATAAACTATTTCTTGATCTGGGTATAATGGTATTCTAGGGACTTCTTTGTTGACCCCTTCTCCCCATAATACTCTAATTATTTTCATCATGTGCTTCCCAATATTTTTTCCACCTTACATCATTTGAAACAATATCAGGTCTTTGAAATTCATTAACTATTTCATTAAACCATTCTTGCGTTTCTAAATGTATAGTGTTAATTTTATCTAACCAAATGTGCTTAAAATCTACTTCTTTTTCTAGGTCTGGGTTTTCAGGTAAATACCATTTTTCTGCTTTACCCTTGTATCTTGTATAAGGTAAAACACAATTATGATGTGATAATGAAATTTTATTAGTTAAAGTATTTACATGGTAATCATTTTCTCTAATAATATGACCTAAAATACCTTGATCTGTTAATAACCAAAACCATTCTGGGACGGTTTCCCCATTAGTATTAACTAATTTTTTATGCCATTCATGATACTCTTTTAATAAGTCCATATTATTAAAACATAAAAATGATGTATTGGGTGACCAATCATCTACATTGTAATTATCAATCCATGGGGTATGTGTTATTTCTTTTTCAAATTTTTCCTTATCAAAATAATAATAACCTCTACCTATTTCCCAGTGAGCTATAGTTAAATCATCTATACGAGTCCATTCAGGTAATTTTTCTTTTATAATCATATCATTATCCATAAAAACAAAAGGTTCTGTTTGATGTGCTAAACATTTTATTTTACCACTTGTCCAAAAATAAGCAGGATCAACTTTTGATTTTGAATACTTATTTAAAAAATCAATATCTACTTCATCATATAAATCTAATAAATTAAATCTATGATAAAATGAAGCTCCAACAGAATCAGTATACAATTTAATAGGACCGTTGTGCTTTTTCCAATGTAGAATAGATAATATAGTATATAAAATTTGATAATCTGGTAGATTATATGTATCAGATTCGTAATGTCTTATAGATTCAAAACCGTGACCCCTTAATCTGTGTTTTTCAAAATAAGGTTTAGTCCAATTAACGTGTATAGCTTTCATTTAATCTTTTTGATTTAAAATCCAATCGTGATATATATCCCATTTATCTTTTTGTGTAGAATTTATACATCTAAATAGATACATCATTCCTGGATGATCTATTAGTTTTTTCTCTACACCATAATGCTTGTAATATAATGAGGATTCTTGGAGATTCCAAATTCCTTCATTATCAATTTGTTGAGTCATTTCAACATCTTTACAATTAAATAAATTTTTAGATAATGGTTTATGAGGAATATTTTCCTTATGTAACATTTGTTTTAACATTAACTGTTCTGATAGTATCATATAGTTAGTGTCTTTAACTCCCATTGCCGTAAATTCTGTGTGGTTTTTAAGTGTTAATTTACCATATTTTCTAGCAAATTTAGGATCAGGTAGATAAAATAAAGAAACATTTGCTGCTTTATTAACTAGTCTATCAATAGGTTTAGATAATTTTTTAGAGTATTTTGAATTTTCATCAGGATAATAATTTTCTGCTAATTCATTATACGTGTATAATACATTATCCTTTAAATGTTCATCTATATTTTTAAATATTAAAAAATCATGATCAATAACTAATATTGGTATCTTTGTTTTACTAATTATCTTTGTTTTACTACTAGACCAAAATACTTCTCTATCAATTTTATTACTATAACTAAGTGGCCTTACCTCATCAAATAAATTAAGTAAAGGTGTTTCTTTATAGAAATTGCTAGTAAGATCATCAGCATATAGTACTGTTTTATGGTTAGGATGATACCTTTTCCATAAACAGACTGACGCTGCTAATAATAATGTAAATTGTTTTGAATAAAAATCTTCAGAACGTTTAACGTTTTCAATTACCCATATTACTTCCATAAACCTTTTTAAATATAACATCAATTTTAGAATAATCTACCATTAAATATCCATCAGGGTGTTGAATAGATGCTTGAGGTACTTCTTGTGCTATAACACCTTCGAATACACCTTTACCATCTCTTTCTTGGTTTTTATAAGTCCAAGTATAGATGTTTATTCCACTTGAGGATTTACCAACTAATCTAATATTTTCTTTTAATCTTCTATCTGATTTTCCACTAATAACAAAAGTTGCATGTAAATTTCTAATATAAGCAAAATTTACACTACCGTAAGTACCATTAAAATACCAACTTACATTTGCTGTTGATGTTAGTGCAGTACCAAATGCGTTTTCTAATCTCCAACCATTAAAGGTATAACCATAAGCTGCACTTGCTTGAGTAGTAACGAAATTTTGAGTATTACTCATGGATTGATTCTGGTAAGCATTAACTAATGTTGTATTAGTAATATTAAAAGGTGATGAAAAACCTGCTAAATTAAAAACCGATCCTGCATTTGTAACTGTAACATTACATGACATTTGTCTATCTTTATATCTCCAACCATCAGTTATGTTTATATTAGAAGTACCAGTTTGACCAGTATTTAATTTAGGATTTGCTCCTTCTCTATAAGCATCATAAAGACTATAATTACCACTTACTCCCCAATTGGTGCATGTTCCCCACATACCATTATAATAACCACAAGAGTTTGTGGGATTCTGACTGGTTGAAGTATCACCTGTTAACTGTAAATAACTACCTACTTGTCCGTAATACATTAAATTAAATCGTTTACATTACTAGCTCCAAATATTGATTTATAATGGTCTTTTGTTACCTTATAAGCATATTTAAACATACTACCAGTAATTATGTTAATATCTATTCTTGCTTTTGTTACCATTTCACTTCCCGTAGTAATAGTTTCTATAGATTCTGTTCTATATGCTGAAATTTCATCTCCATCATCATTAAAATCTACATACTCAACTACTTGGTCTGAAAATGAAGAAGAATATGTTGTTTGTTCTACTTGTACACTTTCAGTAAGTGGAAATTCTAATGGGTAGGCATGGTTATATGATTCATCCTCATGTAAAAAATGATTCGATAACATACCAGAAGCATCTAAACCATTATAGTCTCCTTTATATGTTGGATGTGCTGNTAGTGAATCTTCTTTACTTGTATAGTGAGTAGAGTTAACTACTAAATCACCTGTAGTTTTATGTACNGTATAATTTTCAATTCTTACATAGAAANTATCTACTTGTCTGTTTTGACCACCATTTTCTGTGACTGAACCTGTAACTAAAAATCCCATTTTTTTATTTATTTAATTTGTTTACTTTTTCGTTTAATTCTTTTATTGCTTCAATTAATATTGCTACTAATTTTTCATATTGAACTGTGATATAATCTTCACCTGTTAAACTAGCTCCTTTATCTCCATCAGCATCAAATGGTGCTTGTTTAATTATTTCAGGGAAATGTTTTTTAACTTGTTGTGCTATTACCCCAATTTGTCGATCTTTTTTATCATATCCAAATGATTCTGCTAATTTATTAGCTGTATAATAAATACCATCTAGTTCCATTACTTTATCTAGGGCGCTTTCTATTTTGCCTTCAATATCTTTTAATCTCTCATCTGAGTAATAAGCAACAACATCACCTGTTGATCTTACTGTACCAAACTGAACTGTATCTGTAGTTCTAGTATATTGGTTCATCGCAGAAGCATATACATTTGATGTACCTGTTGCACCAGTTGCTCCTTTTGCTCCAGTAGGTCCTGTTGGTCCTGTTCCACCTGTTCCTCCAGTTCCACCAGTTGAACCTTGAGGTCCTGTTCCACCACCTGGTCCAGTTGCACCAGTTTGTCCTTTTTGACCTTTAGCACCTGCTCCACCAGTTCCACCTGTTCCACCAGTTGAACCTTGAGGTCCTGTTCCACCACCTGGTCCAGTTGCACCAGTTTGTCCTTTTTGACCTTTAGCACCTGCTCCACCATTTGATCCATTTGAACCTGCTGGTCCTTGTGAACCTGTTGATCCAGTTCCACCGGCTTGACCTTTTTGTCCTTTTGCTCCAGTTCCACCTGTTCCACCAGTTGTTCCTTGAGGTCCTGTTGGTCCAGTTCCACCTGTTCCACCTGTTGAACCTGTTGTACCTTGAGGTCCTGTTGGTCCTGTTCCTCCAGTTCCACCTGTTGCACCTTGTGGTCCTGTACTACCAGTTCCACCTCCTGCTCCTTTTTGTCCTTTAGCACCTGTTCCACCTGTTCCTCCAGTTCCACCTGTTGTTCCTTGAGGTCCTGTTGAACCTCCTGGTCCTGTTGCACCAGTTTGTCCTTTTTGTCCTTTTGATCCAGTTGGTCCTGTTGGTCCTGTTGGTCCTGTTCCACCACCTGGTCCTGTTGCTCCAGTTGCACCTTTTGCTCCAGTTGGTCCAGTTGAACCTGTTCCACCTGTAGTACCTACTGTACCTTGTGAACCAGTTGGTCCTGTTCCTCCAGTTGGTCCAGTACTACCAGTTGCTCCTTTTTGTCCTGTTGTTCCTTGTGAACCATTTGATCCATTTGAACCATTTGAACCTGCAGCACCTTTTTGGCCTGTTGTACCTTGTGATCCTGTTGAACCTGTATTACCGTTTTGTCCTTTTTGTCCTTTTGCACCAGTTGGTCCAGTTGGTCCTGTTCCTCCAGTTCCACCTGTGTTACCAGTTGTACCTTGTGGTCCAGTTCCACCTGTTGGTCCTGTATTACCTGTTGCTCCTTTTTGTCCTGTTGTTCCAATGGCACCTTGTGAACCATTCGAACCATTATTTCCTTGTTGACCTTTTTGTCCTTTAGTACCTGTTGTACCTTGAGGTCCAGTAGGTCCAGTGTTACCAGTTGATCCTTTAGCACCAGTTGGTCCAGTATTACCCGTTGTACCAATAGCACCTTGTGAACCAGTATTTCCTACTTCTCCTTTTTGTCCTTTTGCACCTGTTGGTCCTGTATTACCTGTAGTACCTTGAGGTCCTGTTGGTCCATTAGCACCTTTTTGTCCTTTTTGACCAGTATCTCCTTTATCACCTGTTGATACAAATGATATTAATATGTCTTCGTTATTTGTAAATGGTGCTACTGCTGACCCTGCTTCATTAGTTATATTTAATGACCACCATCCTGTTTGATCTGTAAGATCAGAAATGGCAAACGTTAAGAATTGAGAAGCATCTGTTCTATTTGTTATTCTAACGTGACCTTTTACTGCTGAAGTAACACTATCAATAGTTTGAAGTGTTTGGTCAATATTATTACCATCATCATCAGTTTCGTCTATATACATTAATGTAGCAGAAGCCTGAGAACCATTATTTAATCTTGCTTTACCTGTTCCTGGATCTGTTCCTGATGTAGATGTTGAGAATGTATAATCGAATGAGTTACCACCGAAATTACCATCTGTACCTTGTGTACCTGTAGTACCTTGTGATCCTGTTGAACCAGTTTGTCCTTTTTGTCCTTTTTGACCAGTTGTACCTTGAGATCCTATTTCACCTTTTTGTCCTTTAGTACCTGTTGTACCTTGAGGTCCAGTAGGTCCAGTTGGTCCTGTATTACCTGTAGTACCTTGTGAACCAGTTGGTCCAGTATTACCAGTTGCACCTTTAGCACCTGTAACACCAACTTCACCTTTTTGTCCTTTTGCACCTGTTGGTCCTGTGTTACCTATTGTTCCTTGAGATCCTGTTGGTCCTGTTGGTCCTGTTCCACCTGTGTTACCAGTTGTACCTTTTTGTCCTTTTTGACCAGTTGTACCTTGAGTACCAGTTGTACCTTGAGCACCTGTACTACCTGTTGTACCTGTAGTACCTTGTGTACCTGTAACTCCTATTTCACCTTTTTGTCCTTTTGCACCTGTTGGTCCTGTGTTACCTGTTGTTCCTTGAGAACCAGTTGGTCCAGTACTACCAGTTGCTCCTTTTTGTCCTGTTGTTCCTTGTGAACCAGTTGGTCCAGTATTACCAATAGTACCTTGTGAACCAGTAGGTCCTGTATCTCCAGTTGTACCTACTGTACCTTGAGGTCCAGTTGCTCCTGTAGCACCTTTTGATCCAGTTGGTCCAGTTGATCCTGTAGCACCTTTTGATCCAGTTGGTCCTGTGTTACCAGTAGTACCTTGTAATCCAGTATCACCTATTACACCTTGTTGTCCTTTTTGACCCGTTGTACCTTGAGAACCTGTTGGTCCCGTATTACCAGTTGGTCCAGTTGATCCTGTAGCACCTTTTTCTCCATCTGCACCTTGTGAACCAGTTGGACCTGTTCCACCTGTTTGTCCATTTGTACCTTGAGCTCCTGTAGGTCCTGTACCTCCAGTATTACCTATAGTACCTTGTGAACCTGTTGGGCCTGTAGGTCCTGTATTTCCCGTTGTACCTTGTGAACCGGTTGATCCATTTGATCCTTTAATACCAATTTCACCTTGTACACCTCTTTGTCCTTTTTCTCCAGTTGCACCTTTTTGTCCTGTTGTTCCTTGTGAACCAGTTGGACCAGTTGGACCTGTATTTCCTATTTCACCTTTTGTACCAACTGTACCTTGGGGTCCGGTTGCACCTTGAGGTCCTGTTATACCTGTTGTTCCTTGTGAACCAGTTGGTCCTTCATCACCCTCTGTTCCTTGAGTTCCTGTAGGTCCTGTTGCGCCTGTAGCACCTTTTTCTCCTGTATTACCTATAGTACCTTGAGGTCCAGTTGGACCTGTATTTCCTACTTCACCTTTTGTACCTATTGTACCTTGAGCTCCTGTAGGTCCTGTTGGTCCTACATTACCAGTTGGTCCATTAACACCTTGTGCACCTGTAGTACCTTGGAGTGATAAATTTGTTCTATATTTTATATTACCACCTGTATCTGAAACTAATACTCTTGTTTCTGTTGTACCTGCTGGTAAACCATTTACGTGTAAGTTACTACCTGTTAAAGAGGTTGAAGCTACAATATTACTTGCTGTAACAAACGAACCTGCACCCCCAGCTGTAATATTTCCAATTACATTAAGGCCTCCTGCTGGGTACCAAAATAGTTTATTTTGATTGTCTTTGTATATTTGATCGTAGTTGTCCCCTGAAGATGTATCAAAAAAAGCAATTGAATATGCTTTTGCTGGGACTGAACCAGAACCTGTAGGAGGGATAAAATAACTCCCCGCTTTTACTTTGTTAACTTCTGCATCACTACCGGATACAATTACTTTTTTCCAATTTGGCATGTCAATATTTTTTATTATGGTTGGTTACTCAATGAGCCCACTTCCGTTATGGCCTATAATATAGTCATACATATGAACAATATACGGAAAAACTAAAGAGAAAACAAGTAATTTTAAACCGCAACGTTAGAAGTAAGTTTAATATATGGTGATAAACATGACCCAGTTCTTTCTACATTATTATTGCTTGTTCCTGAATTTGGTGAAAGTGAACGTGATATCATAAACCCAAATTGTGATGCTCCTTCTTCGAGTTCAATCCTACCATAATCATAAGGAGCAATATAGTGTATATGTGAAGGAAAGTCTGATTTGTCTAATATTGTAATGCTAGAATTATTAACTGATCCGTCTCGTTTTACATCAAATTTTGCAACATAATTTTCAACATAATTAGTATAAAAGAATGAACTTGATGCTATGTATCCATAAGAGTCGGATGCTGACATAGGTATAGCTGTACAATTTACATGCTGTCTATCTGCTGAAGGGTAGGGTTCAAGTTCTAAAACATCTTCTACAATAAAAGAAGAAGTATGGGTGGATGACCACATTTCATATTGGGTAGCTAGATGAAAAATTGTACAAACCGTCCAATTAGGGTATGGGGAATTATTTCCATCACTATTTCTAGTAAATTGGTATAAATGAGAACCGGTATAACCGAAGGCTATTTGATCTCCTACTGTACCACTTGATCCGGTTAACTTTGCGATTTCTCTAATTTGTCTAGATGATGAATTTAGAGTAGTCATATCAAAATTTGTATCTAAATCATATTGAGTTATGTAGGTTTTTGCATAATTTATAACTGTAAAATAAGCTAAAGAACCAGTGTTTGGTACTTGTATTGCTTGAATTGAAGCAAAATTAGGGGTTCCTATAGTATATGGTACACTTCCTATTGTAGCCATACTTAATGATAAAGATGCTGTGTTTTTAGTAGGGCTAACCCATTTTTCAAAATTAGATATATCTGGTGGTCTATTATCAGATTGAGACATCATAAACTGATATACTAATTGCTTATATGGAGGTCCATCAGAAAATGATGATGTACCAAACCAACTAGTGTACATATAATGAACCATATTACCATCACCAGGGTAACGTGATCCTATTGCTGTTTGTTGATGGTAAAGTCCACCATAATTTTTAAAACTTGAGTAATTAGGAAATATATGCCCCGTACCTGCACCACTAAAATCTCCTAATTCTAATGAACAAGTAAGTGTAGGCCAATCTGTATCTGCTTCTGCATTTGCAGTAAAATTTTGTAATACCCTAAAGAAATTTATGTTTGACATATTTTATATTATTTTAAGGACAAAACCCTCCATCAAAAGTTATTGCTGTTAAACCAAATAAACCAATAGTAACTATAACATTTCCTGACCCACTAACACCGTTTTGAAAAACATTTTCTATACAATATATAGAGTTACCTTCTTGCCTATAATAGAAGTCATTTTGATATTCACTATAACCATAAATAGGTGCTGACCATCTTCTTCCTAATAATTCATTTACAGAATTTCCACCTGAACCAGGATATGGTCTTCCTTTTGGTAATGATTTACCATTAAGACTTAACGAAATTGAAGAGCCATTATTGTTTATAACCCAACTAGTTGTTGTTGTAGTTGCTGATGCAGCTTGAGATCCTGTCTGGTTTGAATACATTTGGCTTATTATTAATTTATCATAAAAAACAGATTTACTACCAGTATAATCTTGTAATATAAACGAATTAAAAGGTTGTGTATAATCTCCTGATGTAGTTGTAGCTGATTGCATTTCCGTTGTTATATCAAAAGATGAAGTAAATCTTCGAGATCCTAAATCCCAAGGTGTTTCTAAATCTGCTGCTATAATTCTTACATTAGATCCATCAGTACAAACCCATATACATTCCATTCCATCATTTGTAAAATTCATACCTGCAGGGATTCTATCTGCACCTGTATTTAATACCATGTGAACATTAGGTCCCGTTGCTATATTTGGTATTTCATGTGCTGTATATGGTTTTGCTAAATAATATTGTTTTACATCTGTTTGTGTATGTGAATTTGATGCACTTATTATCCACATTGAAGCTGTATGTCCATCACCTGACCATTTTAAATCTACAATACCTTGATTTTCATTATTTGGAACTCCTCCTCCCATATATGCAGTTGAATCCCAAGAACTAATATAACATGATCCTGATAATACAGAATCTACTATATTTAGGGAATTTACATCGTATTGGGATAATATATAAGTTTTTACTTGTGTTTGCTGGCTTGTATTAGAAGAAATATGACTACCTATTAATGTATAGCTCCATGGATTTTCTAAATTTTTCGTTTGGAGATATCTTAAACTAGCAGAGGAATAATTATTGGCTGATAATCCTCCTTCTTCAAAATTTTCCCCACTAGTGTAAAATCTATATCCACTTTGAGTAAAAGGAATTGTTGTTGGCGATTGTTTTAGCATAGTATTATATACTATAAAATTATTTTCTACCTGACCAAAACCAGGAAAAATACCAGATCCTGATGAATAATTTGCTTGAGCACCACCATAATCAGTCCAAGTGCAAGTTGGTGTAGCTGATTGTGTTGCATAAGGACCAGCGATAAAAGGATCGAATTGTGATTGAGTCCAAAATCCACCTTCATCTACTTGACGATTTTCCCAAAATCTAGGCCAACTTCCACAATTATCAAAATGACCTGATGCTGACGCTACGACATTAAAAAAATTATATTCTTGAACGTCCGAGGCTGCTTTGAAATTTTGTAATACTCTAAAGAAATTTATATTTGACATTATTTTCCTTTTAATTGATCTATTTGGACTTGTTGTTCCTTAATAGCTTCAATTAATAGGGCAACAATTTTTTCATATTTAACAGCCTTAAATCCTGTATCTCTTGTTGTTACTACTTCAGGTAGTACTTCTTCGATTTCTTGGGCTATAATTCCTATATCATGTCCTTCATGTGGGTGAATATTAACTCTTTCTTTATCTGTTAATGGAATCCAATCAAAGCTAACACCATTAATTTTCATTAATTTAGATAAAGCATTTGGTATTGGTATAATATTTTCTTTTAATCTTCTATCTGATGATGAATAAGCTACAACATCATTAGCAAATAATCCTATACCTACTGTTGTAGGAATAGTTGCTAAACCAACTGCTAATCCACCTGATGATACTACTAATGAATTTGTAGTGGCATCAAATATTAAATTTGCTTCTCCATTTATACCTGAGGCACCTGTTGCTGTTACAACTCTATCATTCGAACCATTTGTAAATGCTGTTACAGCACCAGCTGTACCAGTTCCTCCTTGAGGTCCTGTTCCACCTTGAGGTCCTGCTACTGTTGAATCTGCACCTGTAGCTCCTTGAGATCCTGCACCAGTTGCTCCTTGAGTTGCTGTTCCTGGTGCTCCTTGTGGTCCTGCTACTGTTGAATCTGCTCCTGTAGCACCTTGAGTTGAATTATCTGCTCCTGCAGGTCCTTGAGTACCGGCTCCTGTTGCACCTTGTGTTGCTGTACCAGTTGCTCCTTGTGGTCCTGTTCCACCTTGAGGTCCTGCTCCAGTTGTTCCTTGAGTTGCAGTACCAGTTGCACCTTGAGAACCTGTCCCTGTTATACCTTGAGCACCTTTAACTCCACTTGCTCCTTGAGCACCTGATGGTCCTGTAGGTGCTCCTACTGATGAACCTACTGTCCAAAAGAAATCTGTACCATCAAAATAAACACCTAATATTACTTGAGCGTTTAATGTTGTAGGCATTGTAAATGTACTACCATTTAAATATACATTTGCACCTGAAGAAGGTGTTAATGTTACTGTTCTAGCTGTTGATGATGATTGTTTTATTCTTATAACTCCTGTATCACCTGCTGTCCAATTAGTTGTTGTATCTAATGTAATTGTTAAATTACCTGTTAAAGCTGCTACTGTGGCATTTGAACCTAATCTAGGATCAAAAACTGTTGTTCCAGTAGTACCTAATGTTTGTTGGTCAATAACTATTTTACCTGCTGATAATGTCATTGTACCACGAGTACCATCACTATCGTATTGTAATGTTGATTCTCCATTAAGTGGTGTTGCAGCATTACCTGTTGCTGTAACCATATAATGGTTACTGTTATTTGTTATTGCAGAAGAAGCATTTGTACCTTGTGTACCATTTGGTCCTTGTGTTCCTGTTGCTCCTTGAGTTGAATTATCTGCTCCAGTTGCTCCTTGAGGTCCAGTTTCACCTTGAGTAGCTGTTCCTGTTGCACCTTGTGTTGCGGTACCAGTTGCTCCTTGTGTTGCTGTACCAGTTGCTCCTTGAGTACCAGTCGTTCCTTGTGTTGAATTATCTGCTCCAGTTGTACCTTGGGTTCCATCTGTTCCTTGAGTACCATCTGTACCTTGAGTTGAATTATCGGCTCCAGTTGTACCTTGAGTACCGTCTGTTCCTTGAGTACCATCTGTACCTTGTGTTCCAGTTGTTCCTTGAGTAGCTGTTCCTGTTGTACCTTGAGTACCTGCTGTACCTTGAGGTCCTGAGTCTTTATCTGCCCAATTCCATCCACCTGCTGTAGATTCAATTACTTGTCCTACTGAACCTGTTGTTGCTATATTTGAAGATGGTGATAATGCCGCTTTTAAACCTATTACTGGGTTTGTAGATGTACCGTGTACAAATAGTTGTGATACTAATGAATCTGAACCACCATCTATTACTACTGATGGACCTTGTACAGACAATGCTGTGTCATCTCTTAATTGGGGAGTACGAAGATATCCATTATCAATAAACACATTACCTTTAAACTCTGCATTACCTGCTGCATTTAATTCTAATATTGTTCTTTCTGTAGTACCATCTGTTTGGTTAAATTGAACAACCCCATATGCACTATCTGCTTCATTCGAAGCCATAAATTTAAATATAGCATTGTTATTATATCCCCAATCAACATATGTTCCAGTAGCAGATCCTGAATTAATTTTTATCGTAGAATCAAGTACTCTTACACTACCTGAAAATTCTGAGCTACCATTTACTGTAAAGTTTGATGTTAATGGTCTAGTAGTTAAACTACCTCTATTAACTGCTACATTTTCAGAATTATCAATCATTAGACCCATACTGTTATGAGTTGATGATTGACCTAATCCTAATGAATCTTCTAACCCATTATATGATAATCTAGCACCATTACTTCCACTATCAACTAATACTATTTTTGATGTACCTGTTGCTGTAGCAAATTTAGCTACTACATTGTTTGTTTTAGCTCCTTGTATATCTAATGATCCTGTTACTCTTAATTTAGATGTTGTTGCAGCATCTACAGCTCCAAATTGTAATCCAACTTGACCATTTAATGTGTTATCTCCTGCTAATGTAGGAACATAATATAATGTGTCGTCATTTATTGTAGCCGCTGTTCCTTTTTGTCCTTTTTCTCCGTCTGTACCTTGAGTTCCAGTTTCACCTTGTGTACCTACTTCTCCTTTTTGTCCTTTTTCTCCATCTGTTCCTTGAGTACCATCTGTTCCTTGTGTTCCATTTGTACCCTGGGTTCCATTTGTTCCTTGTGTTCCATCTGTTCCTTGGGTTCCATCTGTACCTTGTGTTCCAGTTGTCCCTTGAGTTGCTGTACCAGTTGCTCCTTGAGCACCTTTTGGTCCTTGATCTCCTTTATCACCAGTTGTTACAAATGAACAAATAACATCTTCTAAATTTGTAAATGGAGAGTCAGCTGAGAATGTTTCATTAGATATTGTTAAATTCCAATATCCTGTTTGTTCTGATAAATCACTAATTGCAAATAAAAGGAATTGAGTTGCATCTGTTCTATTTGATATTCTAACATGACCTTTTACAGCTGAAGATACATTATCAATTGACTGCATAAAGGATTGAATATCTGTTCCATCATCATCCGTATCATCAATATACATTGCAGTAGCACCCTTTTGTCCTGCCGCTGCACCTGATAATGAATTTAATCTTACTTTACCTGTACCTGGATCACCTGGGGTTGCTGACGTTGCGTCAAATGTATAATCAAATGTAGCACCACCAAAGTTACCATCTGTACCTTGTGTTCCGTCTGTACCTTGAGAACCAATTTCTCCTTTTTCACCTTTTACACCTGTTAAACCTTGTGTTCCTTGAGTACCATCTGTTCCTTGAGTACCTACTTCACCTTTTTGTCCTTTTTCTCCATCTGTTCCTTGAGTACCAGTTGTTCCTTGATTACCTACTTCTCCTTTTTCACCTTTTACACCTGTTCCACCTTGTGTTCCATCTGTTCCTTGAGTACCAGTTGTTCCTTGTGTACCATTTGTACCTTGAGTTCCGTCTGTCCCTTGAGTACCTGTTAAACCTTGTGTTCCTGTTTCTCCTTGAGTACCGTCTGTACCTTGAGTACCGTCTGTACCTTGTACTCCATTAAGACCACCTGGGCCTTGAGTACCAATACCAGTTATACCTTGTACTCCATCTTCACCTTTTTGTCCTTTTACACCTGTTGCTCCTTGAGTACCAGTCGTTCCTTGAGTACCATCTGTTCCTTGAGTACCAATTGTACCTTGAGATCCTACTTCACCTTTTGTACCTATTGTACCCTGTGTTCCGTCTGTACCTTGAGTACCTGTTATACCCTGTGTTCCATCGGTACCTTGTGTTCCGTCTGTACCTTGAGTACCTATAGTACCTTGGGAACCAATTTCTCCTTTTTCACCCTTAGTACCAATTGTACCTTGAGATCCTATTTCACCTTTTTGTCCTTTTTCTCCATCTGTTCCTTGTGCTCCAATTGTACCTTGAGGTCCTACTTCACCTTTTGTACCTATTGCACCTTGAGATCCATCTGTTCCATTTGTACCATCTGCACCTTGTGTTCCTGTTGTGCCTTGATTACCTGTATCACCTTTT